>Ga0315284_10003432_pt1 | contig 22515 bp, 35 predicted proteins | sample YL17G09_16_MG_FD_203696 | JGI IMG/M metagenome (GOLD analysis project Ga0315284, IMG submission 203696) | Sediment microbial communities from Yellowstone Lake, YNP, Wyoming, USA - YL17G09_16 | ecosystem: Environmental > Aquatic > Freshwater > Lake > Sediment | place: USA: Wyoming | collected... | reverse complement strand
GTCTACAAGCCGCTCAAGCGTGTCACGGACCAGCTGAACAACAAGTATGACGTGAAGCCGAAGGCCGGGCACAAAGACGAAGGCGTCTGACCGGGTGTAAGCTCGCGGATGACCGACGCAGAGCTTGCAGACGTGCTGATCGAAAGGCTGAACTCGATCATCTCCGACCCAAAGGTCCGCGAGGACATTGGGAGGCTCATCGAGGAGCGTATCCTCGTCGGGGAGATGACGGCCGCTCATCCGTCTGTTCAGATCCAGCAGAACGCCGCGGGGGACGACGTGCTCGGTTTCCTCGGCCTCCTGAACGGCGTCGTCGGGACGATCTCGGACGGGAAGCGCAAGGGCTGGGGCTACGTCGCCGCCGTGTTCGACAGCTCCGGGCGCCTGCGGCGCTTCTGCCGGACAGACGCCGGGACGTAGAGTGGAGCTCGAGAAGACGTCGCTACAGGAGTGGATAGCCCTCCGCGCGGCCGCGGTCCGCGAGGCGTACTCCGCGTTTGACGTCCTCGTGGAGAAGGGCGTCGACGATGTCCCCGACCAGACCACCCCGACGCAGATAGCGTGCCCGTTCCACGGGGCCGACAGGAAGCCGTCCGCCAGGTACTACCCGAGATCGGGGAGCCGGCACGACTATGTCAGGTGCTACAAGTGCCGGGAGAACTGGGACTCGGTCGGCCTGTACGCGAAATTCCGCGGCGTCCGCTTTATGGACGCCCTGGCCGAGCTCGAGAGGAGGTTCAGGGTCCACGTCCCGCGGCGGCCCGAGGGGCCGGAGATAGTCGAGCCTGCGGACCGCGGGTCCGCGTACGTCAGCGACAAGTGGTCCGACGTCCTGCGCGTGCTCGCCATACTGGAGGCGAAGCTCCTGAGGATTAGGGACCGGTGCTCCATGTCCGACTACGTGAAGTTCTGCAGGCTCATGGACGCGGTCGCATGGGACTTCGACAAGGTCGGGAAGGCGACCCCCGAGATGGCGGCCGCGCTCAAGAAGGTGATGGACAGGATGGACGAGGCGGTCACGATGCCGGAGTTCGGCGAGGGGCCCGACGAGCCGGTAGCGTAGACGCATGAACATGGCCTTGGAGCACGAGACCGAGTGCGGCCTCCCCTGCGCCTCGTGCGGACGCGAAGGGTGGTCCTGTCCGTACATGGGCATAGCCTGCGGGCTTCCTCGCGAGGAGCACCGGTGCGACCGGTGCGATCCGGGATCCTGCGGCGAGTGCGGGTCCAGGGCCGGGCACTTCTTCGCCTGCCCGAGGAAGGCCTTTTGATAGCGGTCGTTGACTACGAGATCTCGCTGTCGAGCGGCGGAAGGATCGTCCTGGTCGAGCTGGACCCCGGGAGGGTTCCGGAGCTCCTGGATCCGGACGTCGTCGAAGCCTGCCGTGGGATTCTCGAGAGGTGCACGTTCGCCGCAAGGGAGGCGCTTGAACAGGCGAAGAGGGGGTACGACAAGGACCTTCTCCGCCTGCTTCGGGCGCCGGACGGGGGGCTCCTGAGAGCGTCGTCCCCGGTGTGCAGGCTGATAGACGACTGCGCGATGGCCGTCCCGTCCGCATGCACTCTCCGAAACCTCAGGAAAGGCAAGGCTGGACTCCCTCAATGCTGGGAGTACGGACCGCCGGCGAATCTGGCCGAGCACGTCCGCAGGGCCTCCATAGAGCTCGGGACGGCCGTCGGGACGGCGTGGAGGGAGGGGTCCTACCCGGTCGTCGTGGATCTGGCCCCGCTCGCTGCCGGGCGTGGGCCTTAGGCCGGGGCGCCGGTCGCGTCGACCCACTGTCCGCCGACGGCGTCCCACCAGACGGGCTGGGCCAGGTCCGTGTCGAAGTACATCTCGCCGGCCTTGGGGCCGGTCGGCCGGGCGAGGGTCGCCCCGGCGGAGGGGGCGATGAGGACCTGTTGATCGACGAGCTGATCGGAGAGAGTCCCTCCGCCGACCCCGTTGATGAACGCTATCGGATCAAGGTAGACGGAGGAGTCCCTCTGGACGACCCAAGACGGGTACGGGGGCAGGCCCTTGTTGCAGAAGAGGATCCGCTGTCCGATCCGTGCGCTGGTCGTCGCGAAGACGGAGCCCCCGGCGTTCGTCCCGGTGATGAGCCCCTCGGTGCATGAGCTGCCGTCCACTATCGCCCCGTTGTGCAGTACGAAGTGGAAGCTCGTGTGCCGGTAGGCGTCGCCTGCGACCGCCGACGAGAAGCCGCCGCCGTCGAACGTCCACGTTGCCGGCTGGCCGTCCCCGATTCGATAGTAGGAGACCCAGAACAGGTTTTTCGACTGGATATTGTGGTTGCCTCCGAGCCAGAACCCTGTGACCCCGGCGCTGTCGATGGCGACGGTCGGGAGGGTTCCGCCGTTGTCAGGCAGGCCCACAAGAATGATATTTGACAGGTCGGTGTTTCCGCCGCCCGGCAGGGGGGTCATCTCCTTCGCCGCGTCGTTGGGAACAAAAATTGTCCCGCTTCCCCCAGCCGCCACGATCTCGGCGTAGGCCGCGTCCCACGTCTTTCCAGCGTCCCATATGACGGCGCCCGCTCCGCCTCCGCCTCCGCCTCCGCCTCCGCCTCCGCCTAGGTTCAGGGCTTTGACGATGGTCCCGATCGCCATCGTCTTGAGGTCAGCGGCCGGCAGGGGGAGTATCGGCATGGCTTATCCGATCCTGATGAGAAAGTCTATCGGGAGGGCCACGGTGTTCGTGACGGTCACAGCGGTGAAGTCGGAATTATGGACCACATCGACCACGCCGAACGCGTCCACCCATGTGACGACCGGGCCGACCATGACCTTCTTGAATATCAGGGTGTTCGGGGGGTACCCGAGCCCGTGCGTGAGGACGATGCTGTTGCCCGGACCGGGGAAGGCGGCGAGCGTCGTGGAGTCGTTGAGCCGGAGCTTCCCGACGCGGGCGAACACGAACAGGTCGCCCTTCTGGGCGCTCCGGATCACGTCGGACGTGTCGGGAAGGTAGACGCTCTGTCCGGGCCCCACATAGCGGTCCTCGGCGCGCCGGGCCTCGGTCTGGCCCTCGCGCATCACGCGGAGATCCTTCAGGTAGATCCGGGTGGTGGTGAGGTTGGTGACCTTCATGGGCTTGCGTCCACGGACCAGCTGGGCACTAAAAGACCAAACCGATCACGGGCTTTTCGGGACGCCCCTCGTCAGCTCCTCGCTGAGCTCGTCCAGGAGCTTCTTGCCCCGGGGGGACAGGGACTTCGGGAGCTGGACGACGATGTGGACGACCAGGTCCCCAGGGTTCCCTCCGAGCGGGCTCGAAACTCCCCCTCCCCTCACGCGCACCACGTCCCCGGGCTGCGTCCCCGGTGGGACCTCGACCTCCTTCACGGATCCGTCCGGACCCTCCAGGTGCATCGACCCGCCCAGGATCGCGTGCCTCATGCTCACCCGGCGGTTCGCGTGGACGTCCGGGCCCTCCCTCCAGAAGTCCCCGCCCGGGCGTGCCTTGACCTTGACGCTTATATACAGATCCCCGGGAGGGTGGCCGGGGGTCCCCATGCCGGCCACCCTCAGCTGTTGGCCCTCCGAGATTCCCGCCGGCACGTTTATGGAGATGTCCCTCGCATACGTGACCCTCCCGGTCCCCCTGCACGACTGGCAGGGGACGATAGGGGTCGTCCCCTGCCCCCTGCAGGCCGGACACGTCCTGACTCCCGGGCCCCCCGGATTCGAAAGGCCTATATGACGCCCGTGTCCGGCGCACGAGCCGCAGGTGACCCTCCTGGTGCCGGGCTGGGAGCCGTCGCCCGCGCACGTCCCGCACGGGACGTTCGGCCTGGGTCCGGACACGCGAACCTGCTTCTTGCATCCGGACATCGACTCCTCGACGGTGAGGGACACGTCGGTTGTCACGTCGTCCCCTCGCTCTTGCCTGGGGGCAGGTCCGGCCGACGTGTTTCTCCGCGGGGCCCCGGCGGATCCTGGATGCGACTCCCACAGTCCGCCGAATATGTCGTTTATGTGCTTCATCGGGTCGGACATGGGGTTGAAGGGCGGAGCCTCCGCCTTCGCCCTCCTGATCCTCTCCGCCATCTCCTCCAGGCCCCTCAAGTCTCTCCTGCCAAAGTCGTACTTCGCCCTCTTCCCCTCGTCGGAGAGAGTCTGGTACGCCTCGTTGAGCTCCTTGAACCCGGCCTCGTCCCCTCCCGGGGAGTCCGGATGTAACTGTGCCCCTAGCTTCCTGAAGGCCTTCTTGACCTCCTCCTGAGAAGCGCCGGGCTGGACCCCCAGGATCTCGTAGAAACTCTTTCCCACCCGCGACATTACAGCACCCCGCGCGAGACTTCCGGTGTAATGTGTGGTCGATGCTCCTTCAGAGGATGGACGACCGCGTAAGCGTTACCCGACCGTGGTTCGACCAGTACAAGTTCCACCTTGTGCAGACGCTGGACCAGCTCCGCGCCCTGGTCGACGTCTGCGTGAAGAGGAAGCTCTGTTCGCTCGACCTCGAGACCACCGGCGTCGACAACAGGGTGTATCCGGACGAGTACTTCGAGGACGGGATAGTCACCAGGCACGGTATTCGGACGGTGGACAGGATCGCCGGCGTCTGCATCTCGTTCGACGGGGAGAACGGATACTACGTCCCCCTGTCGCACGAGCCCGACGACGCCGGCAACATCCCGTGGGACCCGGCGTGGGACGAGCTGACGAGGATCGTGCACGGCTGCAGGGTCATATTCCACAACGCCAAGTTCGACTGTGAGTTCCTGTACCCCGTCACCGGAAAGGACTTCTACAAGATAGAGGAGTACGAGGACACCCTCCTCATGGCGAAGGTCGTGATGCCGCTGAAGAGCTCGCCCGCCGGCCTCAAGCCGCTCACCAAGCTGCACTTCGGCGTCGACATGGTCGAGCTCGACGAGCTCTTCACGCCCGAGCGGAAGGAGCAGCTCAAGAGGGAGAAGCGCCGGTACAACTTCGCGATGCTCCATCCGCGCGAGGGGCTCGAGTACGGGTCGTCGGACGGCATCTTTACGTACAGGCTTCTGGGCGTCCTGCGCGAGAAGCTGACCGAGAGCGACGTGAGGATCTACAACCTCGAGAAGTCGTTCTGCAACGTCATCCGAGAGATGGAGAGGAACCGGGTACACATCGACGTCGAGCGCGTCCAACAGCTCTACGTCGAGTGCAAGGCGGAGATAGAGAGCGTCGGGAACGTCATCCGGGAGATCGTGGAGAGGCACACCGGAAGCACCGGCAGGTGGCTGACCCTGAACATCGGGTCCCCGAAGCAGCTCTCCATCGCGATCCTGACGGACCCGGAGGGTATGCGCCTGAAGCCTACCGCCGAGATGCTCGAGGCGGAGGGGGAGGGCGGAGGTGGAGGCGACTCGGACGACGATGACGATGAGGACTCCCCGGCGGGTGACGAGCAGAGGCAGTACTCCCTGAAGGACGAGGCCCTCAAGTCCATGGACAGGGCGTACGGCAAGCGCTTCATGGTCCAGCGCGAGGGCCACCTGGACAAGGACGGCAGGCAGAAGACGGAGAGCATCTTCGACCTGATCCTCGAATACCGGCATTACGACAAGATGAAAGGGTCGTACGTCGAGAAGCTCGTCCTGGCCGTAGACAGGAACGGCGACGTCAGGCCGTCGTTCAACCAGATGGGGACGGACACCGCCCGCCTCTCGTGCAAGGCCGGCGAGATAGAGAACGGGTATTCCGGCGTCAACTTCCAGGGCATCCCCAGGGACTCGGACGAGGACAAGCCGGAGCTCTTCAAGCAGATCAGGACGTGCATCGCCCCCAGGCCGGGCTACGTTCTGGTGAAGATCGACTACGCCGGCGAGGAGCTCCGCGTGGTCACGAACCTGTCCGGGGACCCGATCTGGACGAAGTCCTTCCTCTACGAGGACGGGGACGTGCATAGCATCACCGCGCGCACCCTGTTCGGGAAGTCCGACGTCAACAAGGACGAGCGCAACCGCGGCAAGAGGTGCAACTTCGCGTTCATCTACGGCGGCGGGTCCGGCGCCATCCAGCGCAACATCGGCTGTTCCATGGAGGACGCCAGCCGGCACATGCAGAACCTGAAGAACGACGTCCCCGTCCTGATGGGGTACGTCGAGAGCCAGAAGGCGTACGCACGCAAGCACAAGTGCGTCTACACGGCCTTCGGCCGAAGGCTCCCCATCCCGACCATCGACTCCCCGATCAGGGGCATCCGGTCCAAGGCGGAGCGCTGCGCTATCAACTACACCATCCAGGCGACGTCCGCGGACATCATCAAGTACGCGATGTGCTTCGTCGACAAGCAGCTCCGGACCCTAGGGTGGAAGGACCGCTGCCGGTACGTCCTCACGGTCCACGACGAGGTCGTCTACGAGGTCAGGCCGGAGTTCCTGATGGAGATCGTCAGGAAGCTCGACGAGTGGATGACCCTCCCGTGGAAGCTCCCGAAGGCCCACGGTAGGGACTGGATCGTCCCCCTCCTCACGGAGCCCGGCATTGACATCAACTGGAAGGCCCGGTACGACTTCTTCAAGATGGTGGACGGGACGCCCGTCAAGGCGTCGGACGTCCTGTCCGACGGCACGTACAAGGGCAAGCTGAAGAAGGACGAATACTTCGCGGACGGCCGCGTTTACCAGAAGGCGCCGGACTTCCTCGAGGGGCACATCCGCAGAATCCCGCCCGGCGAGGCCCTGCCGACGACGCCCGAGGCCCCCGTACTGCCCCAGGCCGTTCCCATCGTCGTGGAGCTCCCCGCACCGGAGGCCGCGGTTCCGGCCTTGTCCGAGCCTGTAAGGTCCACCTTCATGGAGGACCTGAAGGATCAGAGAGAGCCGGTCGTCGTCGAAGCCGCTCCCGCCAGCCAGGCCATCGAGATCGAGGCCACGGTCGTCCCTGAGCCGCAGCCTGAGACTGCCCGCACATCCTCACCTGAGCCTGAGCCCGAGCCCGCGCCCGCGCCCGTCCCGGAGGACCGTCCGGCGGCATCGCCTTCCATGGACTTCGACGACATAAACCTGGACGCCGTCCCGACCGCGTCCTTTTCGCCGTCGGACGAGTCCGAAATCAGCATTGGGGCCGGGACGTCCATCCTCGACTCTCCTCCACCTCCGAAGGCGCAGCCGGCCGCGGTGAATGGATCGGTGAACGGAGCGGCCCACTCGCCCGCGCCGAAGGTCAACGGGAAGGTCCACCGTTGGACGATCAGGGCCGTCCTGAGCGAGCACACCCAGAGAAGGCTCCATGCCGTCTGCGTCCTGTCCGAGGGGTCCGTCCCGCTGCGCGTGATCTCCCCCTCTGGCCAGGTTTTGATCGGGGAGGACGACGGTGTCCTCGTCAACCCGCCGGAGTTCGACGTTCTATCGCGGCTCTTTGGGCTTGGCTGACCTGACGAGGATCCTGGCCGCTGCGCCGGCGAGGACCGCCATGTTGTGGACCGTGATCTCCCGCATCTCCTGGTCCTCGCCTATCTCCGTGTCGAGGAGCTCCGCCTCCCTCTCGTACATCCGGATCAGGGAGTCGGCCATGTGGTCGTCACGGAGCATCTCCCCGTAGTTTCTGATCTGTTCGAGCTCGTCGGGAGTCGCCGGCATCCCGCACGCTACCAGTGTAACATGCGGGATGATCCTTTCGGACACTGAACTTCGGAAGCGAGGGAAAGAGCTTCTTGAACCGTTCAACCCGTCATGCGTACAGCCGTCAAGCTGTGACCTATCACTAAGTAACAAGCTCGCAGTCCCGATCCCGTACAGAGTCATAGATATTCGGGAGGATGAGCCTCGGGAACACATGAACTTCGTCGACTTCGACAGGTATGAGCTCCATCCGAGGCAGTCCGTCTTGGCGTGTACGGAGGAGGTCGTCAGATGCCCCCTCGACCTCTCTGCCCGTATTGAAGGTAAGTCCAGCCTTGGTAGGCTTTTCATGGCTGTACATATTACAGCCGGTGTAATTGATGCCGGGTTCCATGGACAGGTCACCCTGGAAATTGTGAATCATGGGCCGTGGACCATCGTCCTATGGCCGTCCATGCCCATCGCCCAGGTCAGCTACTTCCAGATGACCGGACCGTGCGAGGTTCCATATGGGTCCAAAAAGCTCGGCAGTCACTACCTTGGTCAAAGAGGACCAACCCCCGCGTCAGGCCGAAGGGGTAAGTAAGAGCAGATCCCATAAGATCCGCTGGCGGGACGAAGGCCGATGCACGAACTGCGGGGGAGAGCGGGTGCCCGGCCGCATGATGTGCGAACGCTGCCTCTCTAACGCCAGGGACGGGATGAGAAGGAAGAGAAAGGCCGACAAAGCCGCGGGAATAAACAATCACTGGTACGTCCGAAGGAAAGCTTCCGGCGTGTGCACGCACTGCGGTGAAGCTCCTCCGGTCAATGAAACCGCGCTCTGCGGAAGGTGTTCAGAGGCCGAGTGGGGCAGACGCATTCGCGTCAAGAACGAGGTCGTACAGAAGTATGGAGGGAAATGCGCCTGCCCTGGATGCTCTGAATCCAACGTCATGTTCTTGTCCATCGACCACATCGAGGGAGGCGGAACCGCCGAGAGGGCGAAAACTCAGGTCATGGGAGGACGTCTTTACAAATTCTTGAAGAGAAAGCCCGTGGATCCAGGATTGCAGGTCTTGTGTTACAACTGTAACTTTGCTAAGGGGAACCGTGACCTGTGCCCTCATCAGTATATGGACAGAGTCGAAGAGGCTCTGAAGTGGGTCTCGAAAAGCGTTGTGAAAAGAAACAGGAAATGAGCTCGCTGAAGGACAGGCTGAAATCCCTTTGCGGCCTGGCGGGCAGCCTCCCCCCGGAGCCTCCTCCCCGGATCGCCCCGTTCACGTCCGTCGCCTTCCCCGTGATCAGGCGCGCGCACGGGGGAGGCGAGCCGCTCCGCCGGAACATCGACTACCAGAGCCAGTCCCGGAAGACGTTCCTGACCGACATCCTGACCGGATTCCACTGCGGGAAGTGCGGCTTCGCCCACGACGACGAGGGGTACGTCCACTCCGAGGACGAGTGTGCGGTCGCCGGGATCATGCTGTCATGAGCGTCCTCGGCGCGGCGGAGGCCGCCGAGCAGTCCAGGTTCTTCGAGTACGGGGAGGTCCTCCTGACGGAGAACGACTACAAGACTCGGCAGGCGGCCGTCTCCGTCTGCATGCCGTGCTGCCTGTTTCAGGCCGTGACGCCGTCCCTCCTCGGGGGCGGGCTCGTGGACGGCCTGAAGGTCCGCGAGCCCCTGGCCGTGTGGCTGCCGCAGCTCACGAGCGAGAGGGTTTCCCCGCTCGTGAGGGCGCAGGTCCCCGACGCCGAGATCCGCATAAACGCGGTCATGAAGGCGCACGTGGACGAGCTCCTCAGGCTCTTCCAGGGGGCGTCCGGCGTCATAGTGGACCCGGCTGACCTTGTCCCTTACCTGCCACTCGGGACCTACGTCTGCTTCCGGTTCCGGTGCAGGATCGACGACGTGCCGAAGGTCCTCGAGGGGGTGGACAGGACGCCGGTGACCGGCGTCCCTGAGTTCCAGTGGGCCCTCGCCATGGTCCTCAAGTGCGCGCTCGAGGACCACGCGCGGCACGAGGCCGTCGTGGCCCGCAGGCTTGTGCAGATCGGCTGATCACTTCCATACGCCGTCGCGGACCGCCTGCTTCGCCGACTTCAGGACGATCGTCGGCCCGGGCTGTACGGACTGGTTCTCGGGAAGGATGGGGATGTTCTTCTCCTTCTGGAGCTCCGCCACGCTCTTGAGTCCCTTCGTCTTGTCCGTGCCCGCGTGGGACGCTGCACCGTCCTCGTAGTACTTGAACCAGGGATAGCCCTTCAAGGCGTAGTGCGCCGAGGTCATCGGGACGGTCGGCGGCTTCGTGCCGGTCAGGTGCTCCCAGCCGATGCTGTTGCACATGTGGACGTAGCAGCGGCTCTTCACCGTGGCGCTCCAGTCGGCAAGGCCGAACGGATCCTTTAAGACCTGCTGCTCCATCTTCCCGCCGGCGGCGAGCCCCATGTCGAGGTTCATCTCTGAGAGCTCGAGGGAGTCCTCTCCGATCTCGACGGACCTCTCGAGATCGAAGTTCATGAAGGACATCGTCGTGGCGCCCTCGCTGATGTTGGAGTACATCTCGTTGGAGTACATCTCGGGACGCTTCGCGCGGGCCTCGTCGGCGCTGAGGAGACTGACCTCGCCCGACGAGTAGTTCGCGGCCGCCGCGGCCGGGAATGGCGCCGTCGACTTGGTGACGGTCGACGAGAAGACGCCCGGAATCCCGTGGCCGCCGAGCTTCGGACTGCCGCCCATGCTCGTGGAGCGGCGGATACCCCCTTTCCCGTACGCGGGCGGGGGCGGACGCTTCGGAAAGCGCTTCGCAAACTTCTCAGGGTCCATCGGGACGACCTCTAGCTGAAGTCCGCCGAACTCGGCCTCGCCCGTTATCTGCTCCTCGACGGTCACGCCGAGTCCGAGCGGGGCGGCGACGAACTGTCGGATGGTGCCGTCCTCCACGACGTAACCGTCGAGCCACGGCTGTCCGGGCGAGACCAGATAGTCGCCGTCCTTGAGCTTCTTCGACCACTTCTTGCCGGTTACGGCGGAGACCTTGCCGGTCGCCACCTTGATGGCGAAGGCGTAATGGTGGGCGTGAAGGTTCGAGAACTGCGGGTCGAAAGCCAGCCACATGGCCTCGCTCTGGTAGAGAGGGACCATCACGCCGCCGCGTCCGACCCACTTCTGCGGAACCTTGTCCTTGAAGTCGTCGACGTGGCGGATTGGGAAGAACCCGCAGCTCGGAGGGAGCGGGTATTTCTTGCCGTCGTCCGGGATCCGGAAAGTCCGGTGCAGCGTTACGGTGAGCCGGGCGTCCGGATGGACCTCGGGAAACGAGAAGACGAGCTGATTACTTCGAAGTTCGAGCATGTTCTTTCCTTTCACCACTCCCCATCCCTGACCTCGCGCACGACCCGGAGAATGGCATGGTCGGGGGCGTCCCTGAGCTGCCTTATGAGCTGCGAGAACAGCTCAGGGCGCTTCATCACTATCTCCTTCAGGTCCTCCGGGAGCCTCCCGGATAGGATCCGGAGCACGCCGGGATCCTCCCCGAGCTCGGCGGCGAGCATGTCGAGCTTCTCGTCGGTCGGAGTCTCTCGGCCGTTCTCGACCTGGCTAAGGTAGCCCGGGGTGACTCCGACGCGCTCCGCGAGCTGCCGGAGGGAGAACCTGCGGTCCTTCTTCTTCAGCCCCTCGCGGACCTGCCGCAGTCGCTCCCCTACCGCCATCCGGATAGTTTAGCACCGGACCAAACGTTTGTCAAGGACTAAACAGTCAGGAAGCCCGCACGTGGCGGAACGAGACCCGGTACCACCTTTGCTTCGAGTTGCTCTGGAGCACGGGCTCCCCGAGCTCGCACACGCCGCACACGCCGACGGCCTCGAGGACCTTCCGGCCGAGGGACTCGCCGAAGAGGCGAAACCTGTGAAAAGCATGGTTCGGGGACTGGTGGACCCCGTCGATCGCCTCTCTGCCGATCTCGACGGACGACTCGGACCCCGACCCCGGAGGGACCTCGCCGACCATGACGCCGTTCGACTCAAGGAACTCCTTGGCCACTCTCCTGATGGAGTCGGGGTCCCTCTCGTGTTCGAGCGCGAGCCTCCCGAGCGGCCCCGCGGAGTCAGCCCGGGCCAGGGCGGCGGCCGACCGGACCTCCTCCTGGGCCTTGAGGGCCAGGGTGGACGAAATTCCGGGGTGGACTATCAGCCCGGCCTTCCTCACCGCCCCGTCCTCGCCGACGAAGTCCGGGGGCCTTACGACCGTGTCCGCACCCAGCGGCATCACGACCTGTCCCGTCCTGCCGTCCACGAGGTACATGGACGGCGGTAGCTTCCTGAAGCGGTCCAGCTCCAGGAGAAGCTCGTCCACGACCTGCTCGAACAGGTCCTCCGTGCCGATCCGGCAGGACTCCTTCAGGGCGTCCAGTACCCACTCCCTGCACTCGGAGGCGGGACGATCCCCGGAGATGGACTCCCTAACGTTGGGATCCGTCTCAAACCGAGCTCTGAGCTCCACCCTATACCTGTCCCGGACGGCGGTCTCCGCCCTGGCGGCTATCGCTCCGTCCCCGAAGGACCTGGCGGCTATGAGGGAGAACACGTCCTCGCCCCATCCGTCCTTCCTGACCAGGTCACTCATCCGATCCTCCGAAGGTGAAGGTGCCGCCGGGGCTCAGGACCGTGTCCTTGCTTTGATCAGGACGCGGAGGACCTCCCGGCAGGACGGTCCCCTGGACGAACGGGGTGTTTTCGGACTCGGGCCCGGGCGTCCGGGGCTGAACTACTGCCGACTGGGTCTGCGGCTCGGGCCGGACCTCAGGCGAGGGAGGGACCTCGTCCTTCGGCGCCGGTCCCGGCGCCTCATGAATCGAGACTTCGAACCTCTGGGCCGGCGAGGGCGCCGTGGTCATGGAAACCTCCGGGACGCCCCTGTCGACTGTCAGGAAGTTTTTCTCCCTTATCCTGGCGTACTCCGGATCGGCCTCGTCGGCCCTCGGGATGCTGTCGAACATGTCCTTCCTCCAGTTCGTGGCCCGGACGTCGAACGACGCGGAGCCTAGCCCGCTCCTCGAGCACTCTCTGTTGGCGCACACGACGCAGTAGGACCTGTTGAAGAGATCGAGGGGCATCGGCCCGGCCTTCGTCAGGGCGGGATCCGTCATGCACTCTTTCAGAAAGTCAGCCTTTTCCCGCACGGCGCCTCCTACGGCTGAATGACGCCATTCTGACGTGATGCGTCACGGACCGCCGTCCTTGAACCCTCTGCATGTTCGACAGTACTGATCGGATGTTGCACATGGACTCACGGTGTGATAAAGTACTTTGATCACTCTGTCTGTCGCGCCGAGCGGAGGGCGACATTGGACGGGGGGCGGAGGTGGCAATGGGCTCAAGTTCGGTCTCAAGGCAAGGGTCGAAGACCATCAAAGTTCCGGGAAAGCCCCTGAAGCGGGCGCCGGAGCGGCTCCCCTGGCCCAGGCTGGCCGACGACGGAAAGACGCCCCTGGGGGTGGACGTCATGGCGAAGCGCCAGGACGTGGTGAAGATCACGCACAAGTACTTCCGCGTGGAGAGCGTGCCGATGGAGGAGCTCCTCCAGGAGATCTACGTCGCCATCATCCACAAGAACCACACCCACTCCGCCCACGATCCTAGGAAGTCCTCGTTCGGCCACTACGTCTACATGGTGGCTAACAACGTCTGCATCAACCTCGTCCACCGCAAGAGGCGCTACGACAAGGAGAAGGACTCCATCGACGCCCCCTACGGCCATGACGACCAGCGGACGCTGCTCGACGTCTACGACGTCGCCGCCGACGAGCTCAAGGATCCGATGTCCGAGCACATGGAGGACGTCGAGGAGCTCCTCCGGAAGCGCGGCATGTGGGACCTCGCACGGTACATCAGGGCCGCCAGGTCGGGGGCGAGCTCGGACGTCATCCGGGAGGCCCTCTCCTGGGGCAACAGGAAGGTTTCGAGCAAGACGATCCGGGACATAAGGTCCCAGGTTCAGGACCTCCTCAAGGATATCGCCGTCGGCGCCTAGCCCCTCGGCTTCATGGACGACAGCCTCTCCATGAAGCTGTCGATCGTCCTCTTGAGCCGCTCCTCCGACATCGTCCCCCGGAGCGATATCGACAGGTCCCCGCGGATCAGGGGAAGTGCGGTAGCCGGACTCTGGAGGAGCTTCCAGCACTGGTCGCACACGTGAAGGTCTTCGGCCGCCCCGTCCTCGCCCTCCTTGATCCGGACGGGGCCCGCACGTCCGCAGTAGTTGCACGGACCTCCGGTCATCGGAGCTCGCTCCGCATGAGGCTGGTGACCTCTTCGAGCGTCAGGCCCGTCATCGTCCTCACGCTCTCCGCAAAGAGCAGGGCCACCGGCATCGGCATCCTGTAGGCCAGGATGCCATATCCGTCCACGCACGACTCCATCGTTCTCATGAACTCCTCGTGGATGTCGTTCATCTGAATGGGCAAATACCCTCCGCCCTTTGTCTCCCACGGGTTGCACTGCCTTGGGTCGGATTCAACGAAGTGGGTGGAGCACGGCGTGGGGCGGACCTCGTAAGCCAGGCATTCCTTGCTCTTCGGATCGAGGACCGGACAGCTCACGTTCATCTTGAACCAAGAGACTGGGTTGGAGTCCATGGACGTTTGCCTTTGATCGAGGCAGCGGCGCCTGACTTCCGGCCACCTACCCGACTCGGACATCGTCTCCTGCATGACGAGAGCCTCCGCTACGGAGATGTAAACCATCCTCGAACAGCATGACGCGCACCCCCTGACGCATTTTATCCTGTCGAGGTACAGGTTCAGGCGCCGGACGACCGTCTTCTCGGACGACCCCCTCATGGCGGCCTCCACCGGCCTTACAGACCCTGCGAGGTCGATCTTCATATCGTGCCCGGCATTCCGTCCATAGCCGACAGGCATACCTCCGAGACTATTTCGTCCCTGACGGACTGGTCTTCCTCATATCCGGCGGCTCTCTCGGCGGCTCCGCGACGGACGGCGGCCCGGACGGCGGCCCGGACGGCCTCGCATAGCACGGGCGACTCCGAGGTGAGGACAGAGAGGACGGCTTCGTGCAGCTTGGACCGTGCCATCTCGATCAGGTCCTCCTCTATTGCGAGGACCGGGTGGCCCTCTTGGCAGAACCTCTTGAGGACCGCGCGGCGCGTAAGCCTGTGTGCGAGGATCCTCGCCGCGTCCTCCCCTGGCCCGAGATCCGGGTCTTCTCGGCTTTCGTCTCCCATTCCGGACACGGTACAGGCCGGGCGCGCTTATTTACGCGCCCGGCCTGTACCTACTGCGATGGTGGCTTCAGGAGACGGTGGCGACAGACGCGTCGCCGCTGACCTTCGAGACGAACTTCTCGGCTTCGTCGTCCGACGTCTGGGACGACCCTGAGATCCCGAACGTGGCCTTGGCTCCCTCGCCGGACTTCTTGAACCCGCCCTTGTCGAGGACGTTGTAGAGGGACTGGCGCGACCAGTAACCATGGCGGTGGGTCGCCTCCTTGTAGATCTCGGAGGCCGTCAGAGGCTTTCCGGAGGCCTTCAAGATGTCGGTAGCCACCTGCTTGAGGGCAGGCCGGTCGGCAGCGGGCTTGGCTGCGGCCTTCGCAGTGGCCTTCGCAGTGGGCTTGGCTGCGGCCTTGGCTGCGGCCTTGGCTGCGGGCTTGGCCGCCTTGGCCGCGGGCTTTGCTGCCTTCGCCGCGGGCTTGGCTGCGGCCTTCGCCGCGGGCTTCGCCGCCGGCTTGGCTGCCTTCGCAGCCGGCTTGGCTGCCTTCGCGGCGGGCTTGGCGGGTTCAGAAGCAAGGGCCGTGTTCGAAATCCCGGAAAGGATCTTCGAGATCTCGCCGGCGCTCTGAGAGAGGCTCTTCACCCTCTGGTCGAGCTTCACCTGGTCCTTCTTGATGGACTGAGCTTCGTTGTCGATGCCGCGCAGGAGCTTGAGGGCTTTCGCCGTCGAGTTCCTCACCTCCGTCTTCGTCTGGGTTTTCATTGCGTTCTCCTGGAAATCCCTCTATTCGGTACCACTGTGGTGACTGAACTTAACAACTTTTACATTTTGGCGCAACCCATTTACGGGTCTCTCCTCCGAAAGGATGCCTCGATCCTCCTCACGTCGGCCTCGCTGACCACCCCGAGCCTCCTGCAGATTCTCTCCTTCTGGTTTTCGTGGTTCATGAGTGTGGACTTCATACGGTCGTCCTCGGCCTTGGTGGCCATCGTCATGAGTCTCGTCCAGAGGGCGCCAAAGTTCACGTTGGACATCCTGGACGATACCCGACCCGTAGCGTAACCCGTCATGAGATATAGCGAATTCCTCGATAAGCTCAGAGCTGTGAAAGCTGAGTTCGTGAAGGCTCACGGAAGGGAGCCCGAGACGGTCCTGGAGCTCGAGGAGTTCGCCTCCGGAAGGGTCGTGAAGCCAAGGACCAGGGGGCTCAGGAGCCTCAGGGGGATGAGCTTTTGAGCCCCCCTATGAAGGCGTATGAAGCGTGGTCTGTCCTCGGGAAGGACCCCGCCCGGGTTTTCTCCCGGCTGGCTTCCCTACCCCGCTCGGGACGTGCGGCCGCCGCGGCGGAGGACCTGTCGGAGGCAAGGAGGATCGCAAAGTCCCTCATGGCGGTCCATCACCCCGATCGGGGCGGAGATCCGAAGGAGTTCCGGAGGGTAAATGACGCGATAATCTCCCTTGAGTCCTACATGGAGGAGTTCTCCAGGAGGCTGGCGGAGGCCGACGAGAAGGACGCCGTAAGGCGGGAGAGCCGCCCGGTCTTTATTAAGCTGGGAGGGGACTGAAATGCCGATCTTGTCAGCCGTCCAGTTCAGGCCCCGCCTGGCCTCCTGCCAGGCGGACGTCCTGGACAACCTCCGGAGGTGCGAGCCCCTCATCCATAGGGCCTCCTCTGTCGGCTCTCAGCTGGTGGTGTTCCCGGAGCTATTCCTCACGGGCTACTCTTTCATGAGCAGGGAGGAGGCGGGTAGGGTGTGCGAGAGGCAGGACGGCCCTACCTTCCGCGCCATGAGGGCCGCGGCCCAGGACCTGAAGGCCTACATCGCGTGGGGGTACGTCGAGCTGGGGGAGTCCGGGAGGCTCCACAATTCGGCGGCCATGGTCGATCCCGACGGGAGCATCGTCACGAGGTACCGGAAGGTCAACCTCTGGGGGAACGACTTCCTCTGGGCGACCCCCGGCGAAGTGTCGGCCCCCATCGTGAGGACCGAGCTCGGCCGGACTTCGCTGGTCGTGTGCAGGGATCTCCGCGACAAGATACCCCAGAACATACCCAGGACGGCCTCCTCGAAGAAGGAGCCGCCGCTGTTCCTCGAGCAGCCCGTGGACCTCGTGGCGGCGTGCGTGAACTGGGGGAAGGGAGGGTTCCCCTCGACATCCTGGATGGACTTCGCCGCCAACAACGCGTGCACGCTGGTCGTCGCGAACCGGTGGGGCGAGGAGATGAACGGGTCCTTCTCCCAGGACTTCGGTCACGGCGGATCGGCGATAGTCGAGAAGGACTGGACGGTCCACACCGGGGGCCTGACCTTCGGGGACGACTGCGTGGTGACCGGGATACTGTAGAGGCTCGACTTCGTCCACACCGAGTAGTTAGGTGTGTTTTAGGTAAGGTTTCCCATGAGCGACATGTGCGGATGCGGGTGTTCCCCGTGCAGCTGCTTCGGGCCCGTGGTGAACGGTCAGCTGCCGGCCTGTCCGCCGCGCCACATGTGCACGTGCGGGTGTGACCCGTGCATGTGCCCCGGCGGACGCGGGAAGATGTGCATGGACGAGGACGTCAACCCGAACAAGAACTGCTGCACGACGTGCACGGGCGACAAGACCGACAACATCTGGTACGTCAACGGGAAGTGCAAGCTCGACGAGCTCACCTACGAGCAGGTCTGGACGGTCCTGCTCCGGAACCCGAGCGCAAAGAAGGACTTGCAGCGCATCACGTCCGACCCGGTCCTGCTGTCTCTCGCGAACACGACGGATCTCATCCAGGACGATCTCGACGGCGACCAGACCGCCGCCAACAGGATCAACGGTGACACGCTCCCGTATTACAAGATGATCAAGGGGAACATCGACGGATCGGTGATTTGACGCGAATACTGGTCCGGTAGAGCAGGGCCCGTCACAGATGTCCGATCAGCTCTTCGTACTTCCTGCGCCACACCTCGCCGAGGGAGTCCAGCTTCAGGCGCCCGTCCGTCTCGACCTCCCCGAACAGGACGTAGGCGTCCGTCAGCAGGACGCGAACCTGCTGCATCATCTCCTGCCGGCACGTCTCCGACCCGCACGGCTGGGCAGTCCCCTCGTACCGGCACCCTTTGCCGTGGATCATAGTGGGAACCTCGGACATCCCGACTCGTGTCTCTCGAGCCTCCCGACGTGCGTCCCGCCTAGGTCGCCCCCGCACTCCTCGCAGAACGCCCTGTGGTCCGTCGGCCTGGCCCCGGGGACGCTGGACTCGAGAGGCCGGCCGTAATACCCGTCGTGGGCCCTCTGGACGACAACCCCGACCTTGTCGTTCACGAGCTTGGCAAGGTCGATGTCGAGGACGTGGGCTAGGACGAAAGAGTAGATGATGACGTCCGGGAGCTCGCTCTTCACGGCCTCCAGAACCTTCTGCCTGTCCGATCCGTTCCGCTGGGCCTTGACGATGGCGTTCGCCATCTCGCCCGCCTCGCCGCAGACGCCGAGCGTGTAGTAGACGGCCGGATCGTTCCCGTACGCCGCCTTCTCGTCCATCTGCTTGACCTGGCAGATTGCCTTGTGCGACTTGATGATGTTGGAGGAGAGATCCTCCTCGGCCTCCTGGAGCGACATGCGGAGCTCCTCGAGCCTCCTCCTCAGGCCGGACTCCAGGCCGGACATCAGAAGAGTGCTGTCCATGCGCTCGCGGACCCTCTCGAGCTCGTCTATGCGCGCTCGGATCTCGCTCTTCGTCTCGTTTCCGCCGTTCATGTCGTCGTGAACTCCTGCGCGAACCTGTCTTCGGACATGCAGCCGTAGAGGCCGCTGATCTGGGCGAGGGCCACCGCCCTCCAGCCGTGCTCTTTCTCCGACTTCCTGAGCGAGGCTTCGCTCATCCCGCGCATGTCGTTCTTCATCCGGGCGAAGAACTGGTCGATTTCGCGGTTCCCCTTGGAGCGCTCTCGCCACATGTACTGGTATAGCGACAGGAAGTCGGCGGCCTTCACGACGTCCTTGACGTACCACCCGTGCCTCTCGTCGTCAGTCCCGTCCAGGGCCTCCGAATAGACCTCGAGAAGCCCGGGCGGGAACCTTCGGACCAGGGCTTCCTCCGCGACGTCCACGGCGGACTTCATCTCCGGGGAGCTGTACTTGAACGTCCGGACGACGTCCCCCGTCAGGCACTCCGGGAGGTCGTGGACCGCGGCATAGGCCAGGACGAGGGGGAGCGCCTCGGCGGGGCCGCCCAGCCCCCTGTGGATCATCATGGAGTACAGGACGACCCAGAATGAGTGCTCCGCGACGTTCTCCCTCACGACCACCGGGATCGAGGAGAACCGGTCTACGTAGCTGAGGCGTCGGACGTCACTGGACGCATCCAGTAGGAGTTGGTGCCAGTCGGGGGATGCCATTGCGCGAGCTTACAACAGCAGCCGCCTCGTCCACCTGGGGCGGAGTCAGGTCGTACATCTTGGCCGAGACGCCCTCCGACGCGAACTTCTGGATGAGCTCCAGAGCCTGTACCTGGCTCATCGAGACGTGCTTGATCACCACGTCCCCGTCCAGGTCCACGTACTCAAGGGTGTAGTGCCTCACCTGACGGCCGAGCGCGACGCGCACCAGTCCCGGAGCGACTCGACGAGCACCACCGAGGACTTGACGATCCCGGAGAAGTTCGCGGTCGACCAGAGGCGGTCCTCGATTACGCCGAACTCGTTCGGGAACGAGACGTGGACGAAGCCGACCATGGGCGGCCCTTCCATGCCGGAGGTCGCGTGGAGGACCCCGTACAGGATGGAGTTGCAGACGTGCGTCCCGGCGTGGTAGGACGTCCTGGTCTCCACCTTCTGTCCGTTCATCGCGTCGACCAGGTACCCGATCGGGAGCGTGGACTCGTAGGCCGCCGGACCGCCGCGCACCACCGGCCTCTCCTCCGCCGGGATCTTGGAGTTGTCGCCCATCGGGGACTTCTCGACGTTGATTGCGAACTTCTCGATCCTGACGGGGTCGTTCTTCTGAGTGGCCCCGTACATGATCACCGCGTCCGGACGGAAGGAGCCTATCTCCCCGACGGCTATCTCGGTGGACTTCCTGAAGAGCTGGGGGAGCACGATCGCCCTGACCTCCACGCCGTCGACCTTCAGGGTCCCGTCGGCCCAGATCTTGGCGATCTCCCCGCTCGGGGTCTTCTTGATGCCCCAGGAGGGTTCGAATCCGGTGATCAGGATCTTCATCTCGCATCTCCGGGGGATAGGAGCCTCATTCCGTAAGTCCGTGGACACCGTACGTAGGACGGGGCATGAAGGTCCTCCCGTTCGGCCACTATGTCGTGAAGGGACACCAGTACTGCCCGAAGTGCTCGGTCCTCCTCTGCAAGGAGTCCGAGATCGACCGCAAGATCTGCTCGGGCGGCCTCTTCAAGCGCTGCCCGCGGACAGAGCACTTCCACCGGGGCTGCGAGCACTGTGGGGCCGCCTGGCTCGAGGCGACGTTTGACGCGTCCGGGGACGAGGTCCAGGCCGCCCTCCGTGAGGCGTTCGACCGGGCGGCCGAGTCCGGAGTCGGCGAGGACGGGGTCGTCGAGGTCTGGAGGGACCAGGCCGTCCGGTCGGTCATGGACTCTTGACCCGGGCTTTCGGAGCCCGGCGCCCGATCTTCTCCTCGACCCTCTCGATCACGGGGATCTCCGGCATTTTGCCGACGGGCTTGTTCTTGATCCCCGTACAGATCATCCCCGACCCTGCGAACTTCGACCTGTCGGATTTCGACATGAGAGTCAGGTTCCGGGGGCCGCAGTGATAGTCGTCGACCACGGCACCGTCGAGGTGTTCCCGGCCTCAGGACTCCGACCGTGAAAGCCGTGCACTCTGGAGGAACATGGAAACCATCGTCTGCGTAGCCATCGGCTCGTTCGTCCTCGGAATGGTCTTCGGCCACCGTTTTCTACCGAGGCGCTCCTAGTTCAGGTCCTTCCTGCCGAACACCCGGTCATAGCCGTCCCTGTACGCCCTGGTGACGACCTTGGACGGACCTCTCTTCATGTCGGCCACGGATCCCTCGACGTCGTACAGCTCGGATCCGTCATCGCGCCTCCTCACGAGGACGGCGTTCTCCGGAATCGGGACTCCGTCCTGCAGCGGGTACATGACTGCCGCCTCCAAGCTATGATCGGGCTTGTGATGGAGGGCCATCTTCCCGCCGCCGGGCAAGTCCGGGCCCGGGATGACGAAGTCTCCGGCGTGATCCGGCGCATCTTCCTCTTTGGACATCGTAAAGCCTACACCAAGGACAAAACCTCAACCGGTCCCGCCAACGCCTAGGAGTCGTGTATCCCCTTTGCGTAAAGCTCGTCCACAAGACGGTGAAGCAGGTCGGGCGGTATGGCGTCCATCCCCTCGAGGGCCTTATGGACTATCCTCCGGACAGCGTCCTCCCAGCACCGCATGGCTTCGTGCTTGGCGGAGGGCCCGGACAGGAGGGCGACGGCCTCTGCCCTGAGTCTGTCCTCGGACTTGACGAGGTCCGAGTGAAGGGCCGCCCTCAGGTGCTCACGGACCTTGTCCTCGGGGGTCTTCCCCGCGTCGTCCGTGCGGGCCGGAGTCAGGCCGGAGTACTGGAGCGCCACGGACACGACATCCCTTACTATCCCGTCCACCGACTTGAGCTTCGTCAGCTTCAGTATCGACGGAAAAGAGCCCGGGCCCCATATGCCGTCCTTCATCACGTGAACCTGAAACCCGACGCTATCCTCGCCCACCTCCACCGTAAACTTTGCGTGGACCGATATGGACGGGCCGTCCTTCCTGTGCCCCATGGTCACGCCCGCCACCCGGGACTCGGATATGTCCCTCCTGAGGATCTCGGTCATGGGCCTGACGCGGGACGCGATGGCGCGATCCTCCCGAGGAACAACCGCCCCCTCTCCGATTCCGATTTCGGAGACGTTTGTGCGGGAGGATCTTAAGAACATGTCCGACGGCCCCGTAAAACGTACAATCCCGGTCGAGCTCAGGGAGAAGCTCCTCGAGATAGCCCTTCAGACCGACGTCGTGGCCGAGCACCGCGGCATAGAGACATGGCGGGTCGCTGCCGTCTCCGCGGCCAGGTGGCTCATACGGGTTGCTGCGGAGTCGGAGGACATACCGCGCGGGCTACAGGCTACGCTCAGGCAGGTGGCCGCGGCGGCGCACAAGATATCGGGGAGAGCCGATCATGTTGAGAGAAGGACCAAGTCCGGAGAGCTGCGGATAGAGCTCGCCAAGTTCCTGGACGAGGACGAAATCTAGCCTCCGTCGGCCCCCGACAGGACTGCGTCCACGAGCCTCGCCCTCTCCTGCATCCCGGGGGTGGCAACGAGGAAATACCGGAGCCCCCACATCTCGAGCATGAACTTGATCATGGCGTCGATGCGGAGCACCTCCTCCCAGTCGACCTGCTCGCGGACCCCGTCCTCCCTCATGGTCGCCCGCGACGGCCTGACGAAGAATATGAAGACGCTCGGAGAACGCATTCTCTCCACGTAGTCGGAGAGGCCGTCCATCTCGAGGATGTCCTTCAGGATGGTCGAGTGCTGCGCGGCGTAGGCCAGGTTGTCGAAGCACCTGTCGGACACGAAGGCCCGGACCTCCTTCTCCGTCGCCATCTGGCGGACGAATATCTCCTTCTGGAAGGAGTCGACGACGTCGAGGTCCATCCTGAGGGAGTCCATCGAGAGCTCCCTCTCGGCGAGTACCAGCCTCGCAACCTCAGGGAGGAGCGGGATCCCGTACTTCCTGGCGACGTACC
>Ga0315284_10003431_pt1 | contig 22519 bp, 18 predicted proteins | sample YL17G09_16_MG_FD_203696 | JGI IMG/M metagenome (GOLD analysis project Ga0315284, IMG submission 203696) | Sediment microbial communities from Yellowstone Lake, YNP, Wyoming, USA - YL17G09_16 | ecosystem: Environmental > Aquatic > Freshwater > Lake > Sediment | place: USA: Wyoming | collected... | reverse complement strand
CTACGAGCGTCTCGCTCAGGGCCTGCGCCAGCTCATGGCCGGCAGCCGCAAATTCTCAACCGCCTACTTGACTCGAGATGACATCGCCTGCTTGACGAAGGAATCCGCCGAGATCAGCGGCATCCAATATATCATGGATGCGGATAAGGCGGAAGTGGATGAGATTTTGAAGTTCTAAATTTTCTGGGCTGTCATGGCGTGGGCCATGACGCCCAAGAATAAAAACGACTCCGCCAGCCGTTGAACGATAGCGTCGCCGGCTGGCTCCCCGCACGGGGATTTGAGGGCGACGCGAAGCTGTTTGAAGGGGTTCAGGCAGCGATGGCCCCGGTCTGGATAAGGCCGGGGCTTATTATCTCAATCCTGAATAGGCTCTTGAGTGCTGTGAAAAGATTCACTCGAAAAAAAAAGACAAAATTGTTCTTGCTCGATTTTATTCAATCTTTTATATTGCTGCCGAGGTGGAGACGTTAATGTCCAGCCCACGGCGGCTGGATGACCCGCGCATTGGCTTTAAGCCTGCCCCCATCGCCCCGTCGGATCACAAGCGCACAACAAGTTTTTCGCACGTCCCCATCAACTTTACCGAGCTGAAGATGGATAGCTATGGTCTGCTCATAGATTTCACCGCCTGCATTGGCTGCAAGGCCTGTATGAAGGCCTGCAAGGAAGCCAACAAGCTCCCCGGCGAACCTGGCGAAGAGCTCTCCTACGCGGATTACACCGTGGTAAAAAGTCATGACAAGCTCTTCTACCGGCAGTTGTGCATGCACTGCCAGACGCCTACCTGCGTCTCGGTTTGCCCGGTGGCTGCCTTGCAGAAAAGCCCGCAGGGTCCCGTCACTTACGATGGGAGCAAATGCATCGGCTGCCGCTACTGCATGTTAGCCTGCCCCTTCAGCATTCCACGCTACGAATGGCATAGTCCCACTCCGGTAGTGCGCAAGTGCATCATGTGCATCCACCGCATCGAGGAGGGCAAAGAGACAGCCTGTTCCTGGGCTTGTCCCATGGGAGCGACTCGTTTTGGAAATCGAGACCGATTACTGGAAATTGCCCAAGCCCGCATCTCCCGATACCCGGATCGTTACGTCAACCATATCTATGGGGAAAGGGAAGTCGGCGGAACATCCGTCTTGATGCTTTCCAGCGTGCCGTTTGCAGATTTGGGTTTCAAGCAGGGGTTGCCGCAGGAAGCTCTGCCCAACCTGACCTGGACGGTGCTGCGCAAGATTCCCAACATCGTTCTCACCGGCGGCATCATCATCGGCGGCGTCTGGTGGGTGATCAACCGGCGCATGGAATTGGATAAAGAGAACCATGACAACAACCATCATAAAAGCTAAGAACTGGTACTATCTGCCTCTGGCGGGCCTGATAGGGCTGGGGCTGTTTTTGACCTTTAAGCGCTTCGTGTTCGGATTGGGATCCGTCACCGCGCTGTCGGATAAATTTCCCTGGGGACTTTGGGTGGGATTCGACGTCGTCACCGGAGTGGCCGTGGCGGCCGGCGGATTCATCATGACCGGCATCGTCTACCTGTTCAATGCGGAGCGCTATCGGCCCATCTTGCGCCCGGCGATTCTGACCGCCTTCCTCGGCTACATTATAGTCTGCGCGGGGCTCATGTACGATCTGGGCAAGCCCTACAACATTTGGCATCCGATGGTGATGTGGAATCCGCATTCGGTGATGTTCGAAGTCGCCTGGTGCGTGATGCTTTATACGGCCGTGCTGGCGCTGGAGTTCGGCGCGATTGTCGCCGAGGCAGCCCGATGGAAGAAGGTGGTACACCTCTTTCATGCCATTGCCGTGCCCTTGGTGCTGGCGGGCGTACTGTTATCCACATTGCATCAATCATCGCTGGGTTCGCTCTTCCTGATCGTACCGGAGAAGCTGCATCCGCTCTGGTACTCCTCGCTGCTGCCGCTGCACTTCTGGCTTTCAGCCGTAGCGGTCGGATTTGCGACGGTTATCCTGGAATCCTACACCTCGTCGAAGCTCCTCAAGCGTGGATTGGAATTGGATTTGCTGGTGGATTTGGGCCGCTTTCTGTGGTTCGCCCTGATCGTCTATCTGAGCGTGCGGTTTCAGGACATGCTGGCCAACGGGAGGTTATCGGCGATCGGCAGCGGGGGGCTGGAGACCACCGCGTTCTTGATCGAAATGGCTCTCTTCCTCACCGCGGTCATTTTATTGTCCATCCGACCCGTTCACAATAGCAAGATCGGCCTTTTCCTGGCGGCTTTGAGCACCTTACTCGCCGTTATTCTCAATCGCTTGAATGTCAGCATTATCGGCCTACTGTCCAGTTCTGGATCGAATTACTTCCCCGCCTGGAGCGAAATTACCATCACCGTATTCCTGGCGGTCATCGGCTTTGTGGTTTTCTTCGTGGCTGCGCGATTCCTGCCGATTTTTCCACCTGAGCCTAGGGCCGAACCTGAGTGGATTCAAACCAAGAAGGATTAATAGAATGAAACGGATCATCCTGGTCGCGCTGCTGCTTTCACCGGTGCTCTATCTGGCGGTGTTGGCGATTGAACCCAGCAAGGTATTGGAGCCGGAAGACCGGAGGTTGCGCAAGGCGCCGGATACCAAATCCTATCTGACCGAATACAACGGCGGAACGGTCGTCACCTTTACTCATAAGGCTCACGCGGCGGGATACGGCCTCGACTGTATCTATTGTCATCACGTCGAGGCGTGTGGGGATTGCCATCGCAAGGAGGTCAAGGATATGCAGGTGGAGGAGTCGAAAGTCGCGCTGCACAAGAACTGCCTGGGCTGTCATCGCGAAATCGAATCCGGTCCACGCCAGTGCGACGAATGCCATCACAAATGACCCGTTTTGCCTGATGCCCGAAAGGGCTTCAGCGCAAAGATGGCAGAGGGCGGATCGCAAGGTCCGCCCTTTTTTGATGTGCAAGTCCTTTGCGGCAAGCAATTATGCTCTGAAATTGATTGATTTTCAGCGTTTTTTGCTCTATACTTGAATATGATCATCAGCTAAGCGGTAGAGACTGAGCGGTTGGATCATCGTGAAGGGATAAAGACTATGAGCGTGAACATTAGTGAAATCGCCCGGAAGATTGCGAAGCTCAGGGCATCTGACCAGTCACAACTGCTCGAGGCGCTGGCTGATCTGAGTTATAGGAAGGGGCTCAAGGCGCTAGCCGCCAAGTATCGCCAGCGACTTGCGAAAGAAAGTAAACTGGATCAGAGGGGTAACGAAATTCTGGCTGAATTGAACAAGATTCGGAGAAAGATCGCCGCCGAAGATTATGGTTGCCTTTTATCATCATGAATTCAGAAGAATTTTCAAGAGTCCATGGCCTGTAGGCAAGAATATCACATCCAAATCAACGCCCAAGCCGTCGCCGGCGAGGTCATTAGGCCTGTCATCAATCCCTACGATGGCAGCATCGTGGCTCACGTGCACCGCGCCGGTCAAGCGCAGGTTGTGCAAGCGATAGAGGCCGCTCAGAGCGGCTTTGAAATCACAAAAAAGCTGGCCTCCTACAAGCGTGAGGCAATCCTTAGGCGCACGTCGGATGCCATTCGAGCGCGCTCTGAAGAGCTGGCTCGCTGCATCGCTCTGGAGGCCGCCAAGCCGATCCGGGATGCGCGCGTGGAGGTTGAGCGCGCAGCCACGACCTTTTCATTGGCTGCTGGCGAGGCGGTTCGAATTCATGGAGAAGTGCTGCCGCTCGACATTAACACGTTAGCGGGAGATCGCCTGGCAATTATCCGGCGCTTTCCGCTGGGGGTGGTGGCAGCGATTAGCCCGTTCAATTTCCCTTTGAATCTGGTGGCTCACAAGGTGGCTCCGGCGCTGGCGGCGGGGAATAGCGTGGTTTTGAAACCGTCGTCCAGAACGCCGATTACGGCGCTCATGCTGGGCGAGATTCTGTTGGAAGCGGGCCTGCCGAAAGAGGCAATTCACGTTGTCCCCTGTTCGCCGAAGAACGCCGAACCGCTGCTGACCCATCCGGCCATCAAGATGGTCACCTTTACGGGCAGCCCGGCGGTGGGCTGGGAGATGAAGAAGAAGCTGAATAAGGCGCGGGTCTGCCTGGAGCTGGGCGGCAATGCGGCGGCGATCATCGAGCCGGACGCGGATCTGGATCACGCCATCGCGCGAAGTGTAGTTGGAGGATATTCCTACGCGGGGCAGATCTGCATATCCCTGCAACGACTTTATCTTCACGAAGGCATTGCGGATCGGTTTATCAGTGAATACGTTGAAGCCGTCAAGTCGCTGCGCTCCGGCGATCCGTTAGATGAGAACACGCAGATCGGCCCCATGATTGACGAAGCGGCGGCGCGAAAAACGGAAGAATGGGTTCATCAAGCTTTGGCCGCCGGAGCAAAACTGCTGTGCGGCGGCAAGCGATCGGGGAACTTCTACCAACCGACCGTTCTTGCGGACGTCCCGCCGAATCAGCCGGTCTCTTGCCAAGAGGTATTCGCGCCGGTGACGGTCATTTACCGCTATTCGGACTTCGCCGCGGCTGTTGATGAAGTCAATTATTCGGAATATGGCTTGCAGGCGGCTCTTTTCACGCGAGATTTGAATAAAATCATATTGGCATACAATCGCATCGAGGTCGGCGGACTGATTGTCAATGACATTCCAACCTTCCGGGCGGATAATTACCCCTATGGCGGCGTGAAAGCATCGGGGTTAGGCCGGGAGGGTGTGAGATACGCCATCGAGGAAATGACGGAGTTGAAAGCCCTGGTCATATTTAATTCTCGATAAATTCGGGGCTTAAGAAATTTTTTGCCCAAACTGTGCTCTGGCGCACAAAGAATGGCTTACTAAGAGGGTAACTTAAGGGTGAATGCCACTCTGCCCAAATGCCATGAAAGTGCGCTCGAACCGAGCTATGCTGCCCGCGCTGGATCTGCCTCAGAAGCGCGCCAGAGCCCAGGAACCCAGGCCTCGCCGCCACATCCTGATCGTGGATGACGAGGATTACATCCTGGCGCTTATGGAGGAGGTGTTGCGCATTCTGGGATATCAGCCCTTGGCGGCCGCCAATGCCAAACAGGCTCTGCAAATTCTGGCGATGCAGCCGGTAGATCTGGTCATCACGGACATGGAGATGCCGGGGGTATCGGGGATCAACCTGCTGCAGCAGGTGAAACAGACCCACCCTTCGATTCCCGTGGTGCTGATTACGGGGTACGGCCCGGAGCGCGCGGCGCGCGTCGCCGAAGAGTGCGGCGCGGATGGATTCTTGGGCAAGCCCTTCCACATCGAGGACCTGCGCTTCTGTATCTCCCGCTTGATTGAAGAATAATGATCCTTTTTCTCCTGGTGTTCGTCCTCCTGTACGGAGGCCTGCACGCCTATTTTTTCGTCAAGTTTAAGGCCGCGTTCAGTCTGAGCGTTGGATCCGCGTGGGGTCTGGCGCTTTTTCTTTTGCTGATGGTGGCGGCGCCGATCATCGTCCATCTACTGGAACGACTGAATTGCGAATGGGGCGCGCGCATCCTGGCCTATTTCGGCTACACCTGGATGGGATTTATCTTCTTGTTCTTCGCGGCGGGCCTCTTGGTTGATCTTTATCGAATGATGATCGGTGCGGGATCACTCTTCGCTGGAGACATTCTGAAAGGCTGGCAACCCGGGCCGTGGCTTCGATTTCTGCTGCCAATGGGAGTCGCTCTCGGGGTAACACTGTATGGCCTGGTGGAAGCGTCTCAGGTGCGGCTGGAGACGATCAAGATCAAATCCGCGAAGATTCCGGCGGAAATCGGGACGCTGACCATCGCGCAGATTTCGGACGTGCATCTGGGTTTGATCATGCGCGAGCACCGCCTGAAGAAGATCCTGAAGCGGGTGAAGGCCGCGCAGCCGGATATTTTGGTTTCCACAGGAGATTTGGTGGACGGCGAAATCTCCCATGTCGAAAAAGTTATGGATTTGCTGAGGGATTTTCAACCCCGTCTTGGGAAGTTTGCGGTCACCGGAAATCACGAGTATTACGCCGGTCTGAAGCTTGCATTGGAATGCACCGAGCAGGCGGGATTTAAAATTCTTCGCGGCGACGTGGTGAATGTCACCGATGCCATCAACATCGCCGGTGTGGATGACCCGCAGGGGAAATCATTCGCGGATTACAAGCCAATTGACGAGAAAGAGCTGCTTTCGAAGGCGGATAGCAGCCGGTTCACCTTATTCCTGAAGCACCGTCCGGAGGTGGATTCCAGCGCCATCGGCTCGTTCGATTTGCAATTGTCCGGTCATACGCATAAAGGGCAGATCTGGCCGTTCACGCTGCTGGTGCGCCGATTTTTCCCGCGCGATGCGGGATCATTTTCGCTAGGCAGCGGATCCTGGCTGCACGTCAGCCGGGGCTCGGGAACCTGGGGACCGCCCATACGTTTTCTGGCGCCGCCGGAGGTGACGGTGGTAGAGATAACGCGGGAATAATCATGCCTTGTTGGTGTAGGGGCGCACGGCTGTGCGCCCTATTCCATTTTCCCAGCCTTGCCACGAAGTGGTGGCTTCGCCAAAAGGCTGGGCTATTGTCTATCGCCCTATCGGGCTGTAATTTGCCCAATTGTGAATCGTTATTGAATTATGAGGGTTTGTGCGTCCGTCAGGACGCAGAGAAAATAGCCCAGCGTTTTAACGCTGGGTGGTAGGGGCGCACAGCAGTGCGCCCTTTTTTATCCGAATCGCCGATTATTTCGCTTTTGATGAATGAGTCAAAATATCAAAAAAGACTTGACTTTGGGAAAATTTTATTGTATCTTATTCTTTGCGACCTTTGCGCCTTTATCTGGGCGGTCATGGTCCATACCATGACCGCAGGAATTGGCGTCACGGCGTGGGCCATGACGCCCCAGGAATAAACTGGAGGATGAAATGAAACGCTTGATTTTAATAGCTTTGGCGGGAATGGCGGCAGCCTTAGCCGCGCAGGCGGATATTATTTACGTGCAGGGGGATGTGTCCGGCACGTGGGCGGCGGATACGGTGATGGTGACGGGAGAAGTGCGCGTGCCGCCCGGACAGACGCTGGTGATCCAGCCGGGGGTGAAGGTGTTGTTTCAGGTGTATTGCAAGTTTATTGTGGATAGTGCGGCGACGCTGAGGGCGGTGGGGACGGAAGCGGACAGCATCATCTTCGACGAATTCATCTGGGGCAACCACTGGCATGGGATCCGTTTTCTATCTGCCTCTAACAATTCCCGACTGGAGTATTGCCGCTTGGCGCACGGTCAAGCCTTGGGCAGCGGCGAGGATGGCAAAGGTGGCGCGATCTCTTGCTCCAATTCCGACCCTCCAATATTGCACTGCTGGATCGAGAATTGTACAGCGACTCTCGGTGGCGCCATATCCTGCAACAATTCTGATCCAAACATCGGTGGCACTACAATTACCGGTAATTCGGCCAGTTCCGGTGGGGGAATTTACTGTAATTCTTCTAGCCCGATCATCAGTAATAACACCATCATAGGAAATTCAGCCGGCTGGGGTGGTGCAATATTCTGTACCCTTTCATCTAATCCAACCATTAATAGCAACTACATCTGCCAAAATTCAGCTAATTATTATGGCGGTGGGATTTCCTGCGCCTATTCTTCCAGCCCTAATATTATTAATAATTCAATCAGGCGAAATGGGGGCGGCGGAATTGATTGCTATGATACTTCCAGCCCCGTTATCAGCGGAAACGTCATAAGCGAAAACTCGATTGGTGGATATGGCGGGGGAATTGCGTGCTATGGTAATTGCAATCCGATTATCATTGACAATATCATCAGCGGAAATGAGGCTGGCAATAGTGGCGGTGGAATTTCCTGCGAAGTATATACCGGTGCCATCATCAGCGGCAACACCATTGTCGCAAATTCGGCTTCGTTTTATGGCGGCGGTGGAATCTCCTGTAATCCCTATGCTCTTGCCACGATCCTTGGTAACATTATCAGAGGAAATTCGGCCACCTACGGTGGAGGAGTTAGATTGTGGGATGAGCCAACCGAATTTGAACGTAACGAAATCACCTATAATCTGGCATCGAGCCACGGCGGAGGCGTATATGGCGAAGATTCTGCCGAAATGGACAAGAATACGATTTCCTTCAATACTGCCGTTGATGGTGGGGGAGTTTGTTTCAGCGGTTACTTTGGTGCTGGTATGCTGCGAAACTGCATTCTCTGGGGGAATGCGCCTCAGCAGATCTATCTGCGATATTCAGCCAGCATTCAGGTGACCTATAGCAACATTGAATCCGGCTGGCCCGGCCTGGGCAACATCAGCCTCTACTCCGCCTTCGTGGACACCGCTTACGACGACTACCGTCTCCTCTGGGGTTCGCCCTGCATAGATTCCGGCGACCCCAACCCCATCTACAACGATCCCGACGGCACGCGTTCCGACATGGGAGCCTTCTACTACGACCAGTCAACACCTATCCGAATTCTCTTGTCACCGCACGAGATTCCCTATCTGATCGCCGAAAATGGCGGTTCGATGGATTACACGATTCGCGCCTTCAACCGCGATTCGCTGGCGCACGCGGCCACCGTCTGGTGCAATGTGACGCTGCCGGACAGCTCGATTTATGGGCCGGTTCTGGGGCCGGTGACGGTTACAATAGGCGCGGGAGCGCTTCTGGAGAGAGTCCGGACGCAGAATGTGCCCGCCGTCGCGCCGATGGGGGTATATCATTACGACGCTTACGCCGTGGTGGGATCGGATACATCGAAGGACAGCTTCATGTGGGGGAAGCTGGGAACTAGCAACTTGTCCGCAAGGACTCCTTCGGAGGAACTGGGAACTAGCAACTGGACGAATACCGGGGAGCCGATTACGGACATGGTCGCGACCCGTCTTGAGGACGCACAGTCCGCCGCGGCAGACGCCCCTGCGGAATACGCGCTGCATCCCTGCTCGCCCAATCCGTTTAATGCCGAGACAGCGATCAGCTATCAGCTCCCAGCAGACAGCTACGTCAGCCTCCGGGTCTATGATACGGCTGGAAAATTGGTGGCGTCGTTGGTGGATGGGTGGAGATCAGCAGGAGTCCATGAGGTGACTTTCGATGCCGGCACCTTGCCATCGGGGATGTATATCTGCCGCATCCAGGCGGGGGAATTCGAGGCGGCGGAGAAGCTGGCGCTGCTCAAATGAGCCTCAGACCATCCGCCCGCTAGCGGATAATTTCAAATATCAAATAGCCACGAAGTGGTGGCTTCGCCACAAATTTCAAAATGCAAAATTTCAGGCGGCCAATGGCCGCCTGGTCTATCTGCGTCATCCAATAATCGCTGAAAATTCCGCCTCGGCGGATCAGCCGGGGCTGACAGCGGTTCTGACAATTAAAATGAGCCCGCTTTAGCGGGCTTTTTTGTTAGATGTAGCCCCGTCCTTTTAGGGCGGGGCGAGGAGATCGAGCGCCTTGCTCCTGACTACTCTCTTTTGATCACCACCATCGTCACGTCATCCTGCGGCGTGCCGGCGAAGGATTCGACGTCGCGGATGACGGACTGCAGGATTTCGTCGGCGGATAGTTCGCAACCGCGGCGCAGCAGTTGAATCAGCCTCTCCTCGCCGAATTCCCGTTCCTCCGAATCCATCGCTTCGACGATGCCATCGGAATAGAGGGCGAGCAATTCACCGCGCCGAAGCTCGACGCTGCCTTCCTCAAATTCGGCCTGCGGCATAATGCCCAGAGGCAATCCGCCCACGCTGAGCTGTTCTACACGACTATCGCCGCAGAGGATGGGATAATTGTGGCCGGCGTTGATGTAGCGCAGGCGGCCGTTCTCCGCATCCAGCAGTCCGAAGAAGAAGGTGGCAAACATCTCCGGCGCGGTGTTGGCGTGAAGGACGCGGTTCAGCCGCGAGATCAGTTGGCGCGGTTCGCGATGAAGTTCAGATAGAGCATGCAGCGAGGCCTGTAGATTGGCCATCAGCAAAGCGGCGGGCATGCCCTTGCCGGAGACGTCACCCACCAAGAAGCTCACCCAGTTCGAATCCAACCTCAAGAAATCGTAATAATCTCCTCCCACCTGCTTGGCCGAAAGCGAAGCCGCCGCGATGTCGTAGCCCGCAAGGCGCGGAAGCTCCTGCGGGAGCAGTTTCATCTGAATGGAACGGGCGGCTTCCAGCTCCCCTTCGAGGCGCTCTTTCTCCTTGATTTCGACCAGCATGCGGTTTAGATCGGCGACCATGAGGTTGAAGGAGCCGGCCAGTTCACCAAGTTCATCTTTCGATTCGACTTCGATGCGGACGCTCAGATCGCCGTCGCGCAGGCGCTGAGTTCCGCGCGCCAGCCTGCCGATGGAGCGGGTGATGCTGCCGGCCAGACCGAAGCCCATCAGGGCGACGAGGATCAGGATGGCTCCGAAAATGCCGGTCAGAATGACGAAGGCGATCAGATAGAGGTGGTTGATCAGGTAGCCGGAACTGAACAGGCTGGTGTAGATGGCGCGAGGGGAAATCTGCACCGTGAGCATTTTCTGTCCCAATTCCAGGGCGCCATCTGCCGAAAGCTGCACGCTGGGGATCAGGATCGGCAGGCCGGTGAAAATGGAAGTGGCTCCGGAATCTGAATCCGTCACCGTTCGCACCGGGGCGGCAGAAGGCTTGGTGTTAATATCAATGACGTAATTGGGTTCAGCCTTGCTGTGGACGTTTTCATAGGGCAAGAGAGTGAGATTGACGCCGCACTGCTTTTTCAACTGCTGCAAATCGGCATCGCGGAAGGGTCTGAAGAGCGCGAGGATTTGATTTTGATTTGTGAGCCATTTGGTCAAATAGAGCGAATCCCCGACGGCCGCCAGGCCGGTGAATCCGTTCCGCGCCATTTCTGCCACCGTGGAATCCATCAGGAGCGGAGCGGGCAGAGCCCGGCCGATGATTTCGGCTGGAGTCCGGACGCTGTCGAATATCGTCGGGAATCTCGCCAGGGTCATTTCCAGGGCCTCGAGCGGCTCCCGCAGATTCGCGGCATCCGGCGTCAGCACCATCGTCAGGGCGTCGGCTCGAGTGGAGATGATCTGATTGATGAAGCGTTGATAATAGCCGCCCAGCAAAAATAAGACGCCGAAGAAGAGAAGAATCACCAGCAACAAACCCGGCACAATGCCGCTCAGGAAATAAGAGAGCAGCAGCTTATTGCGGATGCGCAGGGATTGCCTCAGCCAGAGCGCCAAAGGATGCAGCAAGACCTTCCCCGGTAGCACGATGAGCAGCGCCAGTAACGCTCGGCGCAAGCCCAATATAAGGGGCATTGCGAGGGACGGCAAACGATCGAAGAGGCCCACCTGGCGGGAGGTTTCCGACAGGGAAGCATCCGTGATGGGCTGCGCCAGATTGACGGACTCCAGGGGGAGAATGATCAGCACGGCCAAGGCGAGCAGGCTGATGGCGCTCAAACCCAGCTTTGACTTAAAGGAAAGATGAGCGCAGAAGCTGAAACTCAGCGCCCAAACGCTCAGCAGAAAATAAATAAGGAATTGCAGTTCGCCGATAAAATTGAGGACCACCATCACAGCCGCCAGAACGCCGCCGAATATAATCCGTTTGCGCCGGATTTCGTTTTCGGGCGAAAATCGGAGCAATTGCAGAAATAGCGCCAGCATCAGGAATAGGGCGGCGCCGAAAGCGATGATTTCGAGGAAGAGCGGGAGCGGCGGCGGCAGGCTCTTTGAAAACTGGCGCAGGCCGAACAGCGCGACAGCCAGAGGAATGAGCAGCCAAACGCAGCGGCGGAAACGGCGGACTTTTGAGGAGATTTCGCCTCTGGAGGTTTCGCTGGAAAGATACGTTCTGGAGAAGAGGTAGAGCGCCAGAGCGATTAACGCCGATGAGACTAAATCGGAGGCGGGCATTGCGGCATGACCGGCGGCCGCCGCCAGAATTAGAAGGAACGGCAGGAACAAAAGGCGGCGCCGGGAAATGCCCTTTCCGGCCGCCGATGGGAGTGCCTTAGGTAGACTGACCAAGGGTCCGCTCAAGCCTGGAGATGACTTCGCGAGAGCCCAAATGGGCGATAACGATTTTAAGCTCCGGGCCGGCTACGCGTCCGGTGATGGCGGCGCGCAGGGGCATCCAGAGGTCTTTGCCTTTTATGCTCAGTTTTTTGCCAAGGTCGCGCACAACCGTCAGGAGCGACTCGGCGTCGGCTGGGGAAAGCGTTCGCCAGGCGGACAGGATTTGGGGCAGCGCTGCTTTGGCGGCATCCGAATTCAACCAGGTCAGCGCTTCTTCATCGGGCGGCGGGGAGGTGCTTGTGAAAGATTCCAACTTCTGTGGCAATTGATCAAGGCGGGTCAAGCCTGGGCGAATGGCCTCGATCAACGGCAGCAAGCGTTCGCTGGAAAGATCGGAAAATTCGGTGCTTTCCAGATAGGGGTGGCCGAGCTTCTCGATTTCAGCGGCGCTGAGGATCTTGAGGTGCTCGCCGCAGAGCCATTCAAGCTTGGCGGCGTCGAAAACCGCTCCGGCGCGGCCCACGCGAGACAGATCGAAGGCCTGGACGAGATCATCGAAGGTGAAGAATTCGCGCTCATCGGAGGGATGCCAGCCGAGCAGGGCGACATAATTTATCAGAGCCTGCGGCAGAATCCCTTTTTCCAGCCAGGCCAGGACCGAACCGGTGCCTTCGCGTTTGGAGAGCTTCTGTCGCTTCTCGTTCAGAATCAGCGGCAAGTGAGCGAACTGCGGAGGCTCCCAGCCGAAAAACTGATAAAGCAGCAGATGTTTAGGTACCGACGGCAGCCACTCCTCGCCGCGAATGACATGCGATATTTCCATCAGATGGTCATCAACAACATTGGCCAGATGATAGGTGGGATAGCAGTCTGATTTCACCAGCACCTGGTCATCCACATCCGCCAGAGGAAAGTTCAGGCTGCCCCAGACCAGATCGTGGTGCTTGATTTCGCAGGATAGGGGCACTTTCAGGCGCAGGATGTGAGGTTCACGCAACATGCGTTCGCGAGCCAGGGCGGATTCAAGGTTGCGGCAGAGGCGGTCATAGCCGGGGATCTGCCCTCGGGCGCGCTGAGTTTCGCGCATTAGGGTCAGCCGCTCTTCGGTGCAGAAGCAGGGATAGGCGTGGCCGGAAGCCAACAGCTTTTCGGCGTGTTTCTTATAAATATCCAGTCGCTGCGACTGCACGTAAGGCGCGAAGGGGCCGCCGATTTCTGGGCCTTCGTCCAGCTCCAAACCGCAGAGGCGCAGGAGGCGGAGTATATCCTTGTGCGCGTCGGGGATGTTGCGCTCCTGGTCGGTATCCTCGATGCGCAGGATAAACGTGCCGCCCGTCTTGCGCGCGAAGAGGACGTTATACAGCGCAGTGCGCAGGCCTCCGACATGCAGGTCGCCGGTGGGGGATGGTGCGAAGCGAACACGAGTCATAGTAACCAAGTCACCATGTGGGCAAGTAGCCAAGTAGTTTTGAAGTCAGGAGTATCCCGATTAGAAAATGGCCGCTACTGCAGAACAACTCACCCCTTCCCCCCTACCCTCAAACCCCATCCCTTCCGTCGTCGTGGCCTTGACGGATATACGATCCGGGGGCACATTTAGTGCCCGGGCGAGATTGGTGATCATCTGATCGCGGTAGGGAGCAATTTTGGGTTTTTCCAATATCAGCGTGGCGTCTATATTGGAGATTTCGAGACCCTTTTCGTGCAGGAGCTTGGCGATGCGCTCCAGAAGAGTCAGGCTTGATATGCCCTTATATTGCGGATCGCTGTCGGGGAAATGAACGCCCAGATCGCCCAGAGAAGCAGCGCCCAGCAGGGCATCACCGATGGCATGGCAGAGGACGTCGGCGTCGGAGTGGCCCAGCAGACCCTTCTCGAAGGGGATGGCCACTCCACCCAGAATAAGCGGTCGGCCGGTCACCAGCCGGTGAGCATCATACCCCTCCCCCACCCGATAGCGCGCGTCCGTTTTTTTCTGCACCATTAAGCGAGCTCTTTTTAAATCTTCAAGCGTTGTAATCTTGAAATTATCGGGATCGCCGGGGATGATGGCGATGCGGGATCCTGGCAACCGTTCGACGAAAGAGGCGTCATCGGTTCCGGTGAAGCCCTCTTCGGCGGCGCGCCGGTAGGCGATCTCGAGGATTTCCCGGTGAAAGCATTGCGGCGTCTGGGTTAGGGTGAAGCGGGTTCGGTCAGCCGCGCCTTCTGCAAGGGCACCGCCGCAGCGGCGCAGAGTATCGGCCAGAGGCAGACCCGGGACGGAGCCATGGTGGGTTTCCAGCGCGTCCAAAGCCGCCGTGATGGTCTGCGGTTTGATGAAAGGCCGCGCGGCATCGTGAATGGCGACTTTGGTGCAGTCGGCGGGAAGAGCCGCCAGACCCGCCCGAACGGAATCCGGGCGTTCCTGCCCACCGGGAACCACAGCGATGTTCTTTTTCGGCGACCAGCGTCGGGCCAGTCTTTCGGCTTGATCCAGCCAGCCGCTTCCCGCCACTAATATAATAGAAAAGATTCCCGGATGGTGTTCGAAAATACTCAGAGAATAGCCAAGCAGCGGGCGGCGGTTCAGGAAAACGAGCGGCTTGGGCTGCGCGGAGGCCAATCGTTCCCCTCGGCCTCCGGCGACGATGATGGCGGTGGTGGTTCCTCGCGGTGGGCGCTTCACAGCCGCCTCATATCACCAACATGGCGTCGCCGTAGCTGTAAAAGCGATATTTGCGGCGCACGGCGTGACGGTAGGCCTTCAGAATGAGATCGCGATCGGCAAAGGCGCTGACCAGCATGAGAAGGGTAGAACCGGGGAGATGAAAATTGGTGATTAGGCCGTCCACGACCTTGAAGATATAGGGGGGATAGATAAATTTATCCGTCCAGCCCTGGTCCGCGTGAACGCCGCCGGTAAAATTCGCGGCGGTCTCCAGAGCCCGCGTGCAGGTGGTGCCGACGGCGAAAATACGGCCGCCCTGGGCGATCACACGGTTGATGGCGTCGGCGGATGCTTGGGAAATCTCGTAGTATTCCGAATCCATCTGATGGCGCGAAAGATCTTCGCTCTGCACCGGACGAAAAGTGCCCAACCCGATGTGCAAAAGAATGGGGATGATCTCGACGCCCTTGGCGCGAATTTTGTCCAAGAGCTGGGGCGTAAAATGCAGGCCGGCGGTGGGTGCCGCAACGGCTCCGGGCACCCGCGCGTAGACGGTCTGGTAGCGCTCGCGGTCGAAGGGCTCCGGCTCCCGCTTGATATAAGGCGGCAGCGGCGTTTCGCCGAACTGCTCAATGATGTCCCAGAAGTCGCCGTCGCAGTTGAAGCGCACGACGCGTCCGCCGGAATGCGTATGATCCACCACCTCGCACTTGATGCCGTCGTGAAAATGGATGGAATTGCCGGCACGTACCTTTCGGGCAGGCTTGACCAGAACTTCCCAATGGGAATCATTCAGCTCGCGCAGGAGGAAAACTTCTATTTGAGCGTCGCTTTTGTCCTTGGTGCCATGCAGGCGAGCGGAGAAGACCTTGGTTTCATTCACGACCAGGGCGTCGCCGGGTTGCAGGTAGTGAATAAGATCCGTGAACTTGGTGTCGGCGATGCGGTGGGCGGCGCGGTCCACCACCAGAAGATTCGACTGATCGCGGACGGGCAGGGGGACCTGAGCGATCAGACGCTGAGGAAGCTCAAAGCGGAAATCGGAGAGCCGCATGGGGAACTCCTATAATAAGGTGCTTTGATTGTCGCCACCGACACTTCGGCCTGTGGCGCCGGATCTGAAATACTCAAATGCGCGAGCGGTGGCCTTTCGGCCTTTGGAGGTTCTTTCCAAAAAGCCCTCACGTATCAGGAAGGGCTCATAGAGCTCTTCGATGGTTTGCGCCTCTTCGCCGACAGAGATGGCGAGGGTCTTCAATCCCACCGGTCCCCCGCGGTATTTGTCCATGATGGAGATCAGAATACGCTTATCCATCTCATCCAGGCCCAGCGCGTCCACTTCCAGCAAGTTCAAAGCATCATCTGCGGTAGATCGGTCAATGACGCCATTGCCGCGCACCTGGGCCACGTCACGGATGCGTTTCAGCAGCCGATTGGCGATGCGGGGCGTCCCCCGCGAACGACCGGAGATCTCGCGGGCGCCCTCGGCGTCCAACGTCACGCCGAGCTTCTGACTGGAACGTTTTAGGATTTGCGAGAGCTCGTCGGGATTGTAATAGTCCAGCCGACCCACCACGCCGAAGCGGGCTCGCAAGGGCGAGGTCAGCAAACCGGCGCGAGTCGTGGCGCCGATCAAGGTGAAGGGCTGAAGATTCAAGCGCACGGTTCGCGCTGCCGGCCCTTGATCAATCATGAGGTCGAGGCGGAAATCCTCCAGAGCCGGATAGAGATACTCTTCGACCTGATGGGATAGGCGGTGGATTTCATCAATGAAGAGAATATCGCGCGCTTTCAGATTGGTGAGCAGGCCGGCCAGATCTCCGGGGCGCTCCAGAACGGGCCCGGAGGTGCAGCGGATGTCCACCTCAAGTTCGCGGGCCAGCACGTAAGCCAGCGTCGTTTTGCCCAAGCCCGGCGGCCCGTGAAAGAGGCAGTGATCCAGCGCCTCGCCGCGCTCCTTGGCCGCCTGGATGAAGATGCGCAGATTTTCCACCAGCCGTTTTTGACCGACGAACTCTTCGAAGGTAACCGGGCGCAGCGAGCGGTCGAGGTCGGCGTCAAATTGGAGGGGCGCCGGGGCGGTAACCCGCTCCGCCTGAAGTTGTGTGGGTTTGTCCGTAAGGACTCCTTCGGAGGTTTTCAAGGCGCCAATTTGGCTAAAGCTTTTCGAATGATGACTTCAAGGCTCTCCGTTACCGGCTGGTCTTCACCGGCGGAGGTGGAAAAATCCTTAAGCGCCACGCGGACGGCTTCTGGGCCAAATCCCAGATTCACCAGGGCTGAAAACGCTTGCGAAAGAACCGGATCTGTCGGGCCGGCACTGGAAGGGATGAGTTGCAGTTCCCGATCGGTCAGTTTCTCCTTCAGCTCGATCAGCAGACGACGCGCCGTTTTGGGGCCGATGCCGGGAATGAGGGTTAGCCGCTTCCAGTCTTCGGCGGCCAGCGCCTGAACTAAATCCGAAGGCTTAATTCCGGACAAGATCTGCAGAGCCGACCGCGGGCCGATGCCGGATACTTTTAATAAGATGCGAAAGAGGTCGCGCTCGTTGCGTTCCGGGAAGCCGAAAATCTGCAGGGCGTCGTCGCGCAGGAGGAGGTGAGTCCAGAGCAGAATTTCTGCGCCTTTGCGCTGGTTCGGGACAGCGGAAAGCGGAACCCCTACTTCAAAACCGATGCCGCCCACGTCGAGGATGATCCGTCCGGGAACGAATTCGATCAACCGGCCGCGAAGGAAATGATACAAGTCTTAAGAATCGGAGTTAGGTTTGTGCGCTGATTTGGGCTTTGGCGGCGCTGGAGAAGGCGTGGCAGAGAGCAACCGCCAGGGCGTCGGAACAGTCTAAAGATGGAGGCAGAGTATTGATCGCCAGGATCTGGCGCACCATGTGTTGGACTTGCTCTTTGGAAGCGCGGCCATTGCCCACCAGGGCCAATTTCACCCGCGCGGGTGGATAAAGCATGACCGGAATTTCGGCGTACGCGGCGGCCAGCAGCGCGGCGCCCCGAGCCTGGCCCGTCTTAAAGGCGGTTTGCGCATTCTTGCCATAGAATTGATCTTCCACCGCCATAACGTCGGCCTGCCACTGGCGGATGAGATCCAAAAGGTGGCGATGCAGGAAGAGCAGGCGGCGCGACAGATCGCCGGACGGCGGCTTCAAGGTCAGCGTCTGCAGGAATAGGAATTCACCGGATCCCCGTTGCGGCGTTCTTTTGGAGGAGTCATTCATTTCGATGATCCCCACGCCGGTGCACACCAGACCCGGGTCCACGCCGATGATGCGCACGCTATCCTTCAGCCGATTTAATTAGTTCCTCATCAATGTCGAAGTTGGAATAGACCTTCTGCACGTCGTCGTGATCGTCCAGATCGTCCATAAGCTTCAACAGAGATTCGGCCTGCGAGCCTTCGACCTTGGTGGTGGATTGCGGGATCATGCTGATTTCGGCGGAAAGCATGGGAATCTTAGCCGCCTCCAAGGCGCCCTTGGCGGTTTCGAGAACTTCGGGATCGCAAACAATCTCGAAAGCGTCCTCCTCCAGGCGAATATCGTCCACGCCGAGATCGAGCAACATCTCCATCAGGCGATCTTCCGTAGCCTGCGGGGCAGCCACCGTGATCACGCCGCGACGTTCGAACATCCAGTTGACCGATCCGGAAGCTCCTAGAGAGCCGCCCCGTTTGCTCAGCAGATGCCGAATTTCACTGACGGCGCGATTGCGATTATCCGTAAGGACCTGAATCAAGAGGGCGGCGCCGCCAGGCCCATAGCCTTCATAGACAATATCCTCATAGACAATGCCGGGGAGTTCGCCGGTGCCTTTCTTAATGGCGCGCTCGATGTTGGCCGCGGGCATGTTGGCCGCCTTGGCGGCAAGGACCGCCGTACGCAGGCGAGGATTGCCCGTCTCGTCCCCTCCGCCGACACGGGCGGCGATGGTGACTTCTTTGATCAGCCTGGTAAATACCTTGCCTCGAGCGGCATCAGTCTTCTCCTTCTTGCGGCGAATCGTCGCCCACTTGGAGTGGCCGGACATGGGTGTTTGCCTCCGGTAATGCTGCTTGGCGCAAATGTAAATGCCGTCCGTCAAAGGACGGGAACAAGAATATATAACAAATTAGTTGGCGATTCAAGTGAAAAGTCGCCGATCACGCTTCGACAATTATCCGAAAATCGTAATTTAGGGATAATAAATGACTTGCTAAATTTTTGTGTTTTGCCTTGACATTATCTTTTTAAATCTTTATATTTTGCAAAATTTGTGGGCGCTCTCCAGCATTTTCGCGCTTTGGCTCGTATTATACCTTTCCATAATGCAATCCTGCCGGCTTGGCCGGAACAGCCCAGCCGACGAGCATCGAAGCCATCAAATAAAAAAGCGAAAAGGAGAATCTGTAACACTAATCCTTAAGTAACATGGAGGTAAAATGAAGAAACTGCTCTTCTGCGCACTATCGTTGACTTTGATCTTGGCACTGGCCGGATGGGCGACCGACACCCGCGTCCTGACCCTGGGTAACGCCAACAACATCCTCAAGGATGAAGCGAACATCTTGCTGTATCCTTCGACGATCAACCTGTACCGCGCTCTCGTCCTGGGTGAAGTGGACGGAAGCGGTCTCTACAAGGTCGGCGCTCACTACGACTTTGGCGAAGGCAAGGGCGTGGTCGGGTTGTACATCGACAAAACCCGGCTGGGACTATCCTGGGGCGGCGCGCAACCGGATCCCTTTGACACCGGCGGCATTGACAACCGCTTGAACCTCTTCTACGGACGTCCCTTCGGCGAGACGCTGTTCGGCATGGCCCTCTCGCTGTACAGCGATTCCTACAAGAGTGAAACCTCCGGAGACAATACCGAAGAGTCTAACTTTGACTTGGGTCTGCAGCTCGGTTTGACTCTGCAGGAGAAGCTCGATCTGACCGCTGGCTTCGAGTATGGATCCTGGAAGTACAAGAACAGCGCCGGTGATGACGTCACGAAGCCCAAGAGCAACATCGGCTTCAATGTGGGCGGCCGCTACTGGTATGCCTACACGGACGAAGTGGATTTCATTCCCCATCTCGGTTTCTCCATGTTCACCGGCGGCTACACGGATGAGGCCACCACCGACGAATACAAGGCTAGCGACTTCATGGTGGACCTCGGCTGGGGCGTCAACATTCGTCCGGTTGATCGGGTCCTGTTGCTGTTCGATCTCGGTATCATGTACAATAACCAGAAGTACACCGCAACCGTCGAGGGCACGGACACCGAATACAAGACCACGATGATGAACTTGCCGTACTACAAAATCGGTCTCGAGGGCCACGTAACCAAGTGGTGGGATGTCCGCTTGGGCGCAGTGAAATACTGGCATTCGCACAAGGTGACGGACGTGGAAACGGAAGGCTATGCCATGACCGACACCTACCTGGGTTCCGGTTTTCATTTCGGCAATCTAACTCTGGATGCCTGGCTGAATCCCGATTTCGTGCTGAATGGCCCGAACTTCGTATCCGGTTGGTCCGACCAGCTGGCCTACATGGCTTCGATCAAGTACACTTGGAAGTAGATCCCTTGCGGGAAATTACAATGGCCCCCGAATTCCAGAAGAATTCGGGGGCTTTGCTTTGCTTGCCTCGGAAAATCTGGAGATTTTTCTTCCAAAGCCGCAGAAAGTATCCTATATTTAGAGGATTCATGGCGCGATCGCCAATTGGGGCGCCGCGATCTGCTGAGTTATCCGCCGAGGCCATTAGGCTGCAGTTTAGATAAAAGGTATAAATCTGATGAAGCAATCGGGAAAGGCTGTCCTTTTGAGGACCGGCATCTGGATCGCCGGCGTTTTCCTCTTCGGAGCGTGCTCACAGTCATCAAGCGGGGATCAGAATGCGGCTCCCACACCGATCAGCAACACGGTGCGCGTTAAGGCCGATCTATCCCTGAAGCCGGCGTTTTTCGAATTGGCCGGATATTTTGAACAGGAGAACGCTGCCAAGGTGCAAGTCGTCTACGCGCCATCGTTGGAAATTCAGCCTGACGCCGCCGGAGACAGCGTGGATGTTTACCTCCTGGCGAACAACGGCTATTCGACGGCACCCGCCCACCCGGATTCTCTGGCTCGAATCGTCTTGGCCTACGCCATCCCCTGCATTGTAGTACCCGACCTGAATCCCGCGCTCGTGACGGATTTGAAATTTCTGCAGCAGTCCAAAATGCTCATCGGCATCGCGGATCCCGCTCGGGATATCTTGGGACGTTTCGCGCTGGAAATTCTGAAGAAAAACGGCCTCTATGATGACCTGGCGCCGCGGCTGGTTCCGATCGGCCCGTCGGCGCTGGATTTGGCGGACGCGGTGGCTCGCGGCGAAGTGGACGCCGCGTTGGGATGGACTGTTTTCCCCAATTGGACCGGTGGAAGCGCCGACGTCATTCTGCTGAACGGCGTCGAAATTCCGCGCATCGCCGCGGTCAGCGCCTGGCGCGCCATCCATCCGGCGGATTCAACCAATGCAGCGCGATTCATGAATTTCCTACAAACCGAACGGTCCTTGGCGTGTTTCCGCAAATACGGTTATTTGGTATTGGATTCGGATCTGGGAATGTACGCTCCGGTCGCGCGAATAGGGGGGACGCCGGAAGATTAGGCTCCGGAGATACCCAGAGAGGATTTTATAGGGGCGCATCCGTCAGTTGACGGATGCGCCCTTGCCTTTTTGGAAATCTGAATAAAAAGAAATTCAGTCTTTCAGGTTGACTTTGTGCTCCGAAAGATTTAAATTGATTCGGATGACCCAATTCAAAAGATGGTGATAATTATGAAGTTAACTCTCGCGCAGAAGATTATTAAAGAGCACCTGATCGAAGGAGATTTGAAAGCTGGTTCGCCCATCGCCATTCGCATAGATCAGACGCTGACACAGGATGCCACCGGCACGATGGCTTATCTGCAGTTCGAAGCGCTGGGCATACCCAAGGTGCGGACGGAGCTGTCCGTTTCCTATGTTGATCACAATATGCTGCAGTCCGGCTTTGAGAATGCCGATGACCATCTGTTCCTGCAGAGCGTGGCCGCGAAATACGGCATCTACTTTTCGCGGCCGGGCAATGGCATTTGCCACCAGGTGCATTTGGAGCGGTTTGCGGCTCCGGGGAAAACCCTGCTGGGATCGGATAGCCATACGCCGACGGGCGGCGGCGTGGGGATGATCGCCATTGGAGCGGGGGGTCTGGATGTGGCATTGGCCATGGCCGGACAGCCGTTTCATCTGCGCATGCCGAAAATCGTCGGGATTCGGTTAACTGGCAAGCTCCAGCCATTTGTCACGGGCAAGGATATTATTCTCGAAGTGCTTCGCCGACTGACAGTCAAAGGCGGCGTCGGCAAGATCATGGAATACTACGGCGACGGCGTGGAGACCTTGGATGTCCCCGACCGCGCCACCATCACGAATATGGGCGCTGAACTCGGCGCGACCACCAGCATTTTCCCCTCGGATATCAAGACGAAGCAATACCTGCGGGCTCAAGGACGCGAACCGGTCTGGAAGCGGATGAAGGCGGACAACGGCTGCAAGTACGACGAAGAGATGGTGATCGAGCTGGACAAGTTGGAGCCCATGGTCGCCCAGCCGCATATGCCGGATAACGTGGTGCGAGTCAAGGATATCGCCGGATTGAAAGTGAATCAGGTGGGGTTTGGGAGCTGCACGAACAGCTCCTATCGCGATCTCGTGATGATGGCGCACATGCTAAAAGACCGGCGCGTACATCCCAGCGTTTCGGCGGGGATTTCACCCGGCAGCAAGCAGGTCATGACGGAGATGCTGCATAACGGCGCGATGATACCGATTGTCGAGGCGGGAGTGCGCATTCTGGAGAGCTCCTGCGGAGCCTGCATCGGGATGGGATTTTCGCCCTGCAC
>Ga0315284_10003429_pt1 | contig 22524 bp, 17 predicted proteins | sample YL17G09_16_MG_FD_203696 | JGI IMG/M metagenome (GOLD analysis project Ga0315284, IMG submission 203696) | Sediment microbial communities from Yellowstone Lake, YNP, Wyoming, USA - YL17G09_16 | ecosystem: Environmental > Aquatic > Freshwater > Lake > Sediment | place: USA: Wyoming | collected... | reverse complement strand
CGGTTCTGCTCATCGCGCCGGCCGCGTTACTGGTCAGCGCCTGCGGCAAGCCGCCGCTTGTCCCGGGCGTGCCCAAGGCGCCGACCCAGTGGCTGCAAAACATCGCGATGGCCTGCACCACCTTCACGACCGACCCGTCCGGCGGTCAAGTCTCGTACGAGTTTGACTGGGGCGACGGCACCAAGTCACAGTGGTCGCAGTTCATGGACGGCGCCCTGTCGTTCGCGGACACGCACTCCTACGCTGAGCTCGGCCCGTTCGACATCCGGGTGCGGGCCAAGAACAGCAAGAAGGCGTCGGCCTTATCCGAACCGCTGAGCATCACCGTCACCCCGGGCGAGGGCAACGTCGCCTGGTCCATCGGCTTCACCGACCCCGAAGACCCGGAGGACTCGTCGGACTTCAGCTCCAATTCCTTCGCCTTGGGCCCGGACAACACAGCCTACGTCGCCTGCGACTACGGCGCTCTCATCGCGCGCAAGCCCGGCAGCACCTGGAAATTCATCCTCCCGGGCCTCGATGCTTTCTCCGGCGCGCCCGTGCTCGCCGACGACGGCACCATCTATATCGGCTGCTCGAATGACACCATCTACGCGCTCAACTCCAACGGCACGGTCAAGTGGCGCTTCAACGCCGCCGGCCCGGTCAACGCCACCGGCGCGCTTGGCGTGGACGGCACGGCCTACTTCCAGACCGAAGACTCAATGGTCGTCGCGGTCCGGCCGGACGGCAGCCAGCTCTGGGCGACGCCATTCCAGTCAAACGGCGGCAATTCCGCGCCGGTCATCGGTCTTGACGGCACGGTCTACATTGCGAACCAGGAAGGTTCGGTCTGGGCCCTCGACCCGTCGCAGGGCACGCCCAAATGGCCGGGCCCGTTCTATCTCGGCACCGCGCCAATCGTCGCCCCGCCCGCGATTGACCCGAGCCGGAACGCGCTCTACGTCGCGAACGACGACGGCCTGCTCCAGTCCATCGACCTGGGCGGCACCGGCAACTGGTTTTTCAATGCCGGGGCCGAACCGTCGGGGCCGGTGGTCGGCCCGGACGGCAGCATCTACATCGGCGGCGGCGGCAAGTTGTCGAAGCTCGATTCCGAAGGCGAAGCGGTCTGGGTGTTTGTCCCGCCGCTGGGGGGCGTGGTCTCGACGCCGGCAATCACGGTTGACGGCTACGTCTACGTACTGGTCGTGCAGGGCAAGAAGAAGCTTGCGCTCCAGGTCGCGGACTCGCTCTACGCGGTCAACCCGGACGGCACCCGGCGCTGGGCCTGCGGTCTCGGCGAAGGCATGACCGACCCGGACTATCCGCTCTCCGCTCCCAAGGTTGACGCCGGCGGTCTCATCTACGTCGGCGACGGCTACCGGGCATGGTGCGTGGTCGGCATCAGCGCCCCGGCCCAGTCCATCTGGCCGATGTTCCAGCACGACGCCCAGAACTCGGGCAGGGCAAGGTAGAACCCTGAAAGCAGAAGTCAGAATTCAGAAGTCAGAATGTAGAATGGCGGAACCGGCGCGCACCCTCCGCCCCGCATCGTGCAATCTGCATTCTGCAATCTAACTTATCCTGATGTTCTCCCAGGTTCCCCGCCAGCCTGACCACCGCGAAATCGAGCCCCGCATCCTCGAATTCTGGCGCGCCGGCGGCTGCTTCCAGAAGCTGGTCGAGCGCAACCGCGGCAACCCGAAGTTCAAGTTCCTCGACGGCCCGATTACCGCCAACAACCCGATGGGCGTGCACCACGCCTGGGGCCGGACCTACAAGGACCTGTTCCAGCGCTACCACGCCATGCTCGGGCACGACCAACGCTACCAGAACGGGTTCGACTGCCAGGGACTCTGGGTCGAGGTCGAGGTCGAGAAGGAGTTGGGGTTCAAGTCCAAACGGGACATCGAAACGTTCGGGATTGACCGGTTCGTCGAGAAGTGCAAGGAGCGGGTGCTCAAGTACTCGAAAATCCAGACCGAGCAGTCCATCCGCCTCGGCCAGTGGATGGAGTGGGACAACTCCTACTTCACGATGTCCGATGAAAACAACTACTCCATCTGGCACTTCCTGAAGAAGTGCCACGAACGCGGCCTCATCTACGAAGGCACCGACGTAATGCCGTGGTGTTCGCGCTGCGGAACCGCCATATCCGACCAGGAAATCGCGACCGAGGGCTACCGGGAACTGACGCACAAGGCGGTATTCCTCCGTCTCCCGGTCACGGGCCGTGAGAATGAGTACCTGCTGGTCTGGACCACCACGCCGTGGACTCTCACCTCCAATGTCGCCGCCGCGGTCCACCCCGAGCTCGTCTATGCCCGCGCCCGCCTCGACGGCGCGACCTACATAGTCGCCAAACCCCTGCTCCCGGTGCTCGGCCCCGGCGCGCAGGTGCTGGAGGAACTCGCCGGCGCGAAGCTCGTCGGCCTGCACTATCAGGGCCCGTTCGACGAACTCGGACCCCAGAAAGGCGTGGAGCACCGCGTGATTCCATGGGACGAGGTGAGCGCAGCCGAAGGAACCGGCATCGTCCACATCGCCCCGGGCTGCGGCAAAGAAGACTTCCTGCTGGGCAAGGAACATGGGCTCGCGGTCATTGCGCCCCTCAACGAAGACGGCACCTTCACCGAGAGCTTCGGCTGGCTCAAAGGCATGGACGCCCAGGCGGCGGCCCAGCCGGTATTCGACAGCCTGGACAAGAAGGGCTTCCTGTTCAAGGTGGAGAATTACACCCACCGCTACCCGGTCTGCTGGCGCTGCGGCCAGGAGTTGGTATTCCGGCTGGTCGACGAGTGGTTCATCTCGATGGACTCGCTGCGCGAGGAGATAATGGAGTCGGCGAGGCAGGTGCGCTGGATTCCGGACTTCGGCCTGGCGCGCGAGCTCGACTGGCTCACCAACATGTCCGACTGGTGCATCTCCAAGAAGCGCTACTGGGGCCTGGCCCTGCCCATCTTCCGGTGCGAGTGCGGCTGGTTCGACATCATCGGCTCGCGCGACGAACTCAAGTCCCGCACGCTTTCCGGCTGGGATCGGTTCGAGGACCACTCGCCACACCGGCCCTGGGTGGACGAAATCCGGGTCAAGTGCGGGAAGTGCGGCAAGCCGGTGCCACGCATCAAGGACGTGGGCAACCCGTGGCTCGACGCCGGCATCGTGCCTTTCTCGACCACGCACTACCTGACCAACTACTACTATTGGAAGGAATGGTTCCCGTTCGACTTCATCACCGAGTGCTTCCCGGGCCAGTTCCGCAACTGGTTCTACGCGATACTCGCCATGTCCACGGTCCTCGAGAAGTGCTCGCCCTTCAAGACCCTGCTCGGATACGCGACGATGAAGGGCGCGGATGGCCGGGACATGCACAAATCCTGGGGCAACGCGATTGACACCGACGAGGCCTTCGACAAGATGGGCGCCGACGTCATGCGCTGGGTGTTCACCCGCCAAAACCCGGTCCAGAACCTCAACTTCGGGTACGGCCTCGGCGATGAGGTACGGCGCAAGTTCCTGACCCTCTGGAACGTATACAGCTTCTTCGTGACCTATGCGAACATCGACCAACTCGACCCGACGAAGCTCGTGGTGAAATCCGACGACCTGACCCGGCTCGACCGCTGGATACTCTCGCGCCTCAATTCGCTGGTCAGGCTGACCCGCGAGCGCCTCGATGACTTCGACCCGGCGCCGGTGCCCCGCGCGGTCGAGGAGTTCATTGACGAGTTGTCGGTCTGGTACGTGCGCCGCAGCCGCCGCCGGTTCTGGAAACCGGCCTCGGACACGGACAAGCACGCGGCCTACCAGACGCTCTACAACTGCCTCACGACGCTCACGCGGCTCCTCGCGCCGTTCATGCCGTTCCTCGCCGAGGAGCTGTACCAGAATCTCACCCGCTCGGTGGACCCCGGCGCGCCGGAATCCGTCCACCTGAGCCGGTACCCGGAGCCGGAGGCCGGGATGATTGATGAGGTACTGGAAAAGGAAGTCAGGCTCGTTCGCTCGGCTGTCTCGTTGGGGCGGGCCGCGCGCGAGAAGTCGAAGCTCAAGGTGCGCCAGCCGCTGCAGGCTGCGCTCATCCGCTTGAACGAGCCGGACGAGAAGGACGCCATCCTCCGCCACGCCGAGACCATCAAAGAGGAGCTGAACGTCCACGACCTGCTGTTCAGCGACAAGGATGCGGAGTTCCCGGTCGACTACGTCGTCGAAGCAGACCCGGAACGCGCGGTCGGCATCTGCACGAAGCTGACGACGGAACTGGAGAACGAGGGCTTTGCCCGCGAACTCGTCCACAAGGTCCAGAACCTGCGCAAGACGGCCGGGTTCGAGGTCACCGACCGCATCCGGCTCCACTACCAGGCGTCACCGCGCCTGGCCGCGGCCGTGCGGGCATTCGAGGACTACATCCGGCGCGAAACTCTGGCCCTGGCCGTGACCGACGAGCCGCTGGCCGAACCCGATATCCGGGAGAGTGCGAAAATCAACCGGGAACCGGCCGAACTGGCGCTCAAGAGAGTGAGGGAATGATGAACAAACGCGAACTGCTGAAGTACGAACGGGCGCTGCTGGCCGAGAAGCAGCGGATGCTGAAGCAGGGCCGAGCCACCGACGAGGCGATGGATGCCGCCTCTCCGGACGCGACCGGCGACCTTTCCAGCCACCACACCTATACCGCGGACCAGGGCACCGAAAGCTACCAGCGCGAGATGGCCTCGCGCTTCAAGACCATCGAGACCGATACGCTGCGCCAGATTGAAGACGCCCTGAAGCGGGTCACCAACGGCACCTATGGCGTTTGCGTATCCTGCGGCGGAGCGGTCCCCAAGGCCCGGCTTGAAGTTGTGCCCCACGCCCGGTTCTGCATGAAGTGCCTGAAGAAACGTCCCCGCTGACCGCGCCCCGCGGGGACTGTCCCCCGACGTTCCACGTTCCGCGTTCCGCGTTCATCGTTTCCGTCGGGACTGTCCCCAGTGCCTGGCTGCCGTGCGCAACCTGAAACTGGTCGTCGAGTTCGACGGTGTGAAGTATGCGGGCTGGCAATTCCAGCCCAATCATCCGACGATCCAAGGCGAGATCGAGTCAGCCATCCGCAGCGTATTCGGCGAGAAGATTACGGTCTACGGGTGCGGCCGAACCGATGCCGGCGTGTCAGCCCGGGCCTACGTCGCGAACTTCCACGCCGAGGGACATGACCGAATTGTCGGACAATTCGGATCGTGTCCCAAGGCTGCCGACCGCCTGAAGCTCGCGCTCAACCACTTCCTGCCGGTTGACATCCTGATTCTGTCCGTCGAAGAGGCGAAGCCCGAATTCCATGCCCGTCACAGCGCCCTGGGCAAGACCTATGTCTATCGTATCGTGCGCCGGAAGTCTCCCCTGCGACGCCGGCACGCCTGGGAGTTCTGGTTCAAGCTGGACGTCGAGAAGATGCGCAAGGCCGCTCGCCGGTTCGAGGGCGCAAAGGATTTCCGGCTATTCTGCCAGACCCGAGACCAGGACGGCACCTGCCACGTCCGTCGCGTTCGAGTCGCGGCAAGGGACATGACCGAATTGTCGGACAATTCGGATCGTGTCCCGGTCCCGGAAGATGAGGTTCTGGTTGTGGTCGAGGGCGACCGTTTCCTCTACAAGATGGTCAGGAGAATCGTCGGCGCTCTGGTCGCCTGCGGCTCAGGCCGGCTCACTCAGAAGGACATCCGCGCCGCACTCGCCGGACGGCCCTTCCCACCCTTCCAGACCGCCCCAGCCCAAGGACTGCTCCTCGACTCGGTTGAATACGAGTAGGAAACAGTCCCCGAGTCTCCCGGCGTCCCCGGTGGCGCTCGTGGTCGGGAATTCAGACGGAATCGGCCTGGCTCTGACCAGGGAACTCCTCCGGCGGGGATGGACCACGCTGGGCGTCTCGCGTAGCGATTCGCCGGTCCGGCACGAATCCTACCGGCATATCCGGGCGCTGGTGCAGGACGACACGTACGCGGAGAAACTCAAGACGCTGCTGGCGACCGTCACGCCGCCGGACCTGTGCGTCTACTGCGTCGGGGTCGGCGAGCCGCTGGACATTTCCCGCATGGAGCAGGAGGCCGAGGTTTTCGAAGTGAACCTCGTGGGGATGGTGAGGACCGCGGCCTGTGTCATACCGCTGATGGAGCGGCGCGGGGTCGGGCATTTCATCGGCCTATCCAGCCTGGCCGACGAACTGGTATCGGCCGACGCCCCGAGTTACAGCGCATCCAAGGCCGGCTTCTCAAGCTATCTCGGCGGCCTGGCCCTTGCTCTGAGACCGAAGGGCGTCTATGTAACCAATGTCCGGTTCGGGTTCGTTGACACGAAGATGGCAAAGGGCAAAGTGAAGCCGTTCATGATGCCCGTCGACCGGGCCGTCCGACACCTGCTTGCCTGCATCGAGCGGAAGCCGGTCCGCTACTCCGCGCCTTGGCCGATGGTCCCGCTGGTCAGGCTCCAGAGTTGGATCACGAGCTTGAAGACCCTGCTACCCGGTCCCCCTCCGAGGCGCTGACCCGCCCCTTCCCAGGGACTCCTGCTCGACTCAGCAGGCTACTGATTACCGCCGCTGGCGTAGCGGGCAGCGGCATCGTCCAAGGCCTGCTTCGGGGTCTTGGCTCCAAGCATCGCCTGCTCGAGCTCCTCGACCAGCGCCTTGCGGCCGGCGAGCCACTTGAGTCCTCTCGGCTCAAACACCGCGCAGTCCATCTGCGCGTACGCAGCCGCAAGCCCCGGGGTCTTGGCCAGCCGTTCGACCAACCTCGGGTCGTCAAGCGACTTGCGGTGTATCGGCACGTACCAGGTGCCGAGCGACCATTCCACCTGCTGCTCGGGACTCGTGAACCACTTGATGAACGTCCACGCCGCGGCCTTCTGTTCCGCGGTCGCCCGTCTGAACATGCCGACGTTCGTCCCGTATACGAGCGCCGCGGGCTTGCCCCACGTCGGCACCGGCGCCATTCCGACCGGGAACGTCTCCTTGTCCACGACCGGCGCGCGCCAGGTCGAACTGCCGGTCAGGGTTGCCATCCTGCCCACCTGGAAATCGTCCATCGGCGTCCTGCCGACGTCGGTGTTCTGCGTCCTGTCCGTGAGCACCATGTCAACCTGGAACTGCAGCGCCTCAACGCCTTCTCTACCGTTGAACAAAGGCCTGCCGTCTTCCTGTTCGAGGAACCGGCTGCCCCGCTGGAACAACATCGAGCCGAATATCCAGATGTCGGTCCCGCCGGCCGCACCCCAGACTTCGACACTGCCTGCGGCGTCCCGCTTCGTCAGCTTGTTCGCGGCAGCCCGAAACTCCGGCCACGTCTTCGGAAACTCAGGATACCCGGCCCCAGCGAACATCGGAACGTGATAGTAGTAGACCGGCACGCTCTTATTGAACGGCAGAGTCAGCAGCCTGCCGTCCCACGAGTTGCTCTCGATCAAGGCCGGGTAGATGTCGGCCATGTCTTCCTCGGTCAGTCCGTCCGGACCATGCACGAAGCTGTCGAGATAGACCAGCTCCCCGCCCGCGTGGAGTTGCGTGGTCCAGTTCTCATACATCTGCGCGATGACGGGTGGGTTCCTCGCCGCGACCGCGCCCATCAGCTTCTGTGAGAGGGCGTCGTAGTTGCCCATGCCGACCAGTTCGATATGGATGCTCGCGTGGGTGCTCTCGAACCGGTCCACCATCGTCTTCAGAGTCTTCTGCGACTCCCCGCCCATCGCATGCCAGAACGTGACGGTCGTCTTCTTCGACTGGCTCTTGCACCCGGTCAAGGCAATCAGGACAGCAGCTATCAGTAGTATCCGCCTCATGGTGTCATTCTAGACGCGCCCGGCCCGGAGTCAACGAGCCGCACGTACCCAAGAACCGACATAGGATTAGCCACAGAGGCCACAGAAAGCACAGAGTCGGGTGAAGGTCGGGATTCCGCTCCGTGCCCTCCAATTCTCTGTGTGCTCTGTGGTTCAATGTCGGGTTTGGGGACATACCCGAATCCCGGCATAGAGAGCCACGAAAGCACGAAAGCTACGAAACGGCCATGACCCGTCCGGTCGGAAGTCCGTTTCAGTCTGCTTCGTGTCTTCGTGGCTCTCTATTCCAGGATTCGGGACGAAAACGGCGAGGGCCGGAATGGCCCTCGCCGAGAACTGTCGGAACCGCTGACGCTACTTCAGGACCGAAACCTTGGCATGCGCGACCTGCGAGCCACTGGCCAGCTCGTACAGGTACAGGCCGTTACCGACCGGCCTGCCCGCGTTATCCTGCAGGTTCCAGTTGACCGTGTTCGCGCCCGCCGGCATCTGGCCGCTCGCCAGCGTCCGCACCAGCGCGCCTGAAGTCGAGTAAACGCGCAGGCTGACGTTCGCTGCCTTGGGCAGGTTGAACCGGACCACGCTGTGCCCGACGACCGGGTTCGCGCCGATGGTTGTGAACTCAATCGCCGGAACCGTCGGAGTTTCTTCCACACCGGTAAGGAACGGCTCAATCCAGCCGCGGATGGTTGACTCGGTGAACCCTTCCATGCTGCCGACAACCAGGCCGGCCGTGTCAACTACGTAGTTGAGCGGGATATAGCTGTTCATCTTGTACAGGTTCCACGCGGCACCGGCGTCGCGGAGGAACGTGTAGGTGTACTGACGGGCATAGTACTTGACCACGGAATTCATGTCCTGCCACAGGTTGATGGCAAGGGGCATGTACCCCTGTCCGCTGTACTCATCGTACATCGCCTGAACTCGCGGCAACTCCGCGAGACAGCCCGGTCAGGTCGATTGCCAGAAGAAGAGATGGACGGCGTGGCCGGCGTAATCCCCTGGGATTACGTGCGTCACGCCTGCCGTGTCGGGCAGCGTGACGCTCGGCGCTGGTGTGCCTACCTGCGGCCACGCCATTACCATGGCGGGGATGGCAGCCAGGACGACCATTGCTAACAGTATCTTACGCATATACGAAAACCTCCTGCGTGCCGGCGTCCCGGCACAAGTCATGACTTAGGAGCCTGGGTAAATTCTAGGGCGCGCCCGGCGACTGTCAAGGCACGCCGCACCAACAGTTCCTGCCACTTCGCTCGCTTGCCGCTAGGCCAGGGTGATGCCGAAGACGTCGAGGGCGAGTTTCTTCATGACCCCGTCGTCGAGCCCCCGGGCGAGCCACTTGTCCTTTTCCCGCTGGACGTAGGAGCCCAGTCTGGCGCCGGAGCACTTCTTGATGCCCTTCCAATAGAGCCGCTTCGCAAAGTTGAGGTAGCAGAAGCGGTCGAGTACGACCTGCTCCTGGTCGAGAAAGTCGTGGACGCGAGTTTCGAGGGCCACCTCCTCGTCGGCAAAGACCGCGTAGTTGGCCTTCATGACGGGGAGCATGGCCCTGACCTTCAGGCGGACTGTCGCCGGGTCGGTCTTGGCCTTGTACTTGGCAATGCGTTGCTTGGCGGTACGCATATGAGAATATGGCTCCGGGTTCCGGGCCGTCAAACCGGGCGCGGGAATCGAGCCAGAAGTACGGCTGCCCCTGACACAGGAACCCCAAGGGTGAGCCTCAAGCCACAAGCTGTCAGCCGTGAGCCGATAGCCGTCATACGCATCGTCTCGACCTGCCACGTTGGTGCGGCAGAAACTGTACAACGTTCATCGCCGGTCGACGCTACGCTCCGCTCGTCCGGGAACGAATAACGATGTACGCACTGTCCGACAGGGACCGCTGAGGCCAACCCGCCGATTCAACGATGTACGTTTTCGCTAGTCGTGGTACACGACGATGAGCGTTTTCCCGGTCGAGTCTTTTGCCCGGTACGACCGGCCGTCGGCGTCGATGCCGAGCACCGTCCACCTCGTGGGACCGGCCGTGCCCGGCGGCGCGTAGTACCCGAACCCGATGCTTCCCGGCTGACCGGTCATCAAGCCGTTCGGCCCGCCGACCGACTGGTCGTACGCGTCCTGCTCATTGGCGTACCGGAAGACGTTGAAGTCGGCCGGGGTCATCTGCTTGTGGGTGCACGGGTTGACCGGGAACGACCCGAGTTGCTGGCCCCTAACCCCACCGGCGAACAGGCCGCCGTAGCCATTCACGGAGAAATCGGTGAAGACGCGGCCGGACTCGGCCTGAAAACTGTGTATGAGCAGCGCCACGTCGTACAGGTTAATCCTCAGCGCGTTCAGCCTCTCGTATCTCGCCTCCGCGGCCTTGTTGCCGCAGCCCGGCACGCAGAACGCCAGGAGCGCGACCAGCGCCACGCACCCGGCTATCAGGACTCTACCTCTGGCTTCCATCATTACCTCCCGCGTTCATTTTCCAGTTTGGCGCTTTCTCGTCAAGCCATACGACTCAAACCCGCGCGCGCCATCAGCCGTCAGCGGCACCTTCACCGGCTCGAATCTCGACTTCATCCTGGCCGTAAGCTGTAAGCCGCAAGCTGTCGGCTGTCATCATCGTCTCGACCATGCCGACCATCTTGTCATGCCGCGCCTTGACATCGCCCAGAAATGGGGGAAGTGTCCCTCGCCGCCCCCTTGTCCTGCCGCGCCTTGCCAGCATCGCCAAATAGGTGTCTGTACCCAGTTCTCATTAGAGTCTGAAGAGCCGGTACTGGGTGTACTCTTCGAACATCGGCCGCCATACCAGGAGCAGGCCGACGCCCTTGCCATCCGCGTTCACGAAACAGCTCCCCTCAGCAAATAACTTGAACATCGTCCTGATATCGAGGAGCGAGTCGCCCCGCAACCTCAGCAGAACACTGTGAGACTCCGAGTACTTCTTGCCTTGTACCTGCTGGACTGCTGAAAGGTAAGTCGTGCCTTCCTTGTCGCAGGCCCTGATTCGTCCCGACACGTAAGGAGCCGAGTGAATGTGGTTACGGCCCGGAACGAAGTGGTCCGATATCTGGAATGAGTCGGTCCGCTCAAGGCGTCCCGCCACCTTGTTCCAGACCAGCAGGTCATAGTCGGTCGGGCTGACGTCGCTCTGCTCGCGGGACACGAGGACCTGGCCGTACCCGACATTCTTCACGTCGGCAATCAGCATCAGGAAATCCGGCATGTTGCGGTGCGCATACCCCAACGACATACCGTCGTCCCACACCTTGCGGAGCCGCGCGCCGTCCCAGCGGGTCACGATGACATGATAGCGTGAGCCCTCGTTTCCTTTGGGAGGTACGTCAGGAGCGAAGAAGACAAGTTCGTTCTTCCGGTCACCATCGACGTCGCCGACGCGGACCTGCTCGACCGGCCTGGGCAGTCTCGCGTTCCGGGCTCGAAATCTCGTGCCGTCCCAACCAAGGACTCTCATCGTATCGCCGGCGCAGATGACCACTTCGTCCCAGCCGTCGTTGTTAACGTCTCCGGTCGCCCACTGCGACTTAGAGCAGTCCCAGAAGTCGTCCTCGAACAGATTGGATGGAACCCGGGTGATCGTCTGCCACGAGTCGCCGCTCAGACGCCGGACCTCCAAGCCCTCGCGCGATACGACCGCGATGCACTCCCGGTCGGAGCCACGGAGGCGCAACCGCATCATCGTCCAGGAGTCTACCTCGCCCGGCCATCGTCCCTCGAGGACATGGCTGTCAGGTTCCGGCTCGAACTCCTTCATCTCCTCGGGGTTGATCGGTCGCATTCTGGCGCGCAAAGGACGAGTGGTGTCGCTCTGGCCTAGAGCCGAGCTCACAAGCAGCACGGGAATGAGCAGCGCCAAAGAAAGGACCAGCTTCGAGTTCACCGCGATTCTGTCCACGGAGGGAAGCCCCTCGTACTTTCTGATGTCTCTCATCTGTCCCTCATGCCGTAAGCTGTCAGCCGTCAGCCGTTGGCTCTCCACGATTCTCAGCCGTGTCAATAATCATTTACTGTGTCCCCGGAACTCCCAGGACTCGCGGGCGTGGGCTGTCAAATTGGCCGAGCACGTCTGGAGGTGCCTGTTCTGTCACTGGGACGTACGCGCATCCGTCGATTGCGGGACGCCTGACCTGAAGAGTTTCAGAAGTACCCAGACGAACGCGATGAGTTCGACAATCTTGGTTGCGTTCCACAGCAGGACGATAGTGCTCCCTGATGAGAAAGGGACAGCTAGTTGCAGGACCGCAAACGAAAAGAGAGCCAACTCCGTTAGGGCAAATGTAACTGCAGCTGCCTTAGCCCTCCTCCAAAGTACTATCACGGCCATGACCACGAACGCCAGCCACGCAGTCCCCGTCGCGAGAACGACCGCGCCGGGCGCTAGGTAGTTCCCTGCGTCGTCTTGGGCGGAAGTCAGGAACTGCAACAGGCGAATTACCATTCCGGCTATAGCGAGTACCTTTCTACGCATACGGGTACACCGGCGTTCTACAGACGGGCACTTGCTCCGCTCACGGCTGCGTCCACATCGTGTTCAACTCGCGCATGGCTGGATTCTAGGAATCGCGGGCGGGCGTGTCAAATGGGCGGCCTGAAAACAGGGGAAGTGTCCCTCGCGGGTCCGCCGTGGGATTCTGGGACAAGAGGCAGGTTTGTCCAGCGGGTGGGCGCCGGATGGCAGTGCCCGGTTCATGAGCTGCCGGACGGCTGAGGCGGGGGTGACGTCGGTGGCGCCGGGTTCGTGTTCTTTCCTTGCTTCTCGTCTGCAGGAGAAGTCGCGCTACCGTCCGCACCCACGGCATCTGGGTCAGACGTGTGAGTCCGACCCAGCAGAGGGGCGATGCACAGACGCAAGGCAAGCCACCAGAGATACAAGACTCTGGAGTCCTGGCTTTGGCGGTCGTCAACTAGGCCGTGCGCGACGCGGTTTCGGAGGTTGCTTCCGAGTCTTTCGGTCAGCAGACACTTGAGGTGGAATACGTTCGTCTCGCCCAGAATCTCGCGGGCCTTGTCGTGGTCCAGCAGCCACCCGAGGTCACGCTCGGTTTCGATGCCATCCGCGTCGAGAGAGGAGACCACCACGTTGGCTTGGCGGAGCTGTTCTCTGATGGCGTGTTCCACTTGCGGGGCGAGCAAGTGCAGTGCCGAGGAGAGGTCGCCCGTGAATCCAGCGTGAAGCGCCAGAGCCCATACTAGCTCGTGCCCCGCTGGCACGAAGGGGCTGCTGGCCACGATAGGCCACCAGTCGGTCATGCCCACGGGGTGCTCGCTCAGTATCTGTCTTCGCGCTGGCTCGATGATTGCTTCCGCGAAGCCACGATGGTGGAATCGTGTGGTGTCCTCAACCATCCTGCTCCAGAGTTTCGGTTCCTGGGCAGCCAGGCCGGTCGCCGAGCGTCTGGCGCGGTCATCTCGCGCGACGGCCCGCCCACGGCTATCGACTGACACCTTCGTCAGGAGAGTAAGGAGCATCTGCTCGTCATTCTGTTCGCGTGCTTGCTCCACAGTGCTGTCGTACTCTGCGGGAACAAACAGGCGGAAAGCTAGCGTCAACAGCGCATCGGGGAAGGTCTTGCCGGTGACAGCCTTGCGGGCACGAGCGACGTCCGCTGAGTAATCGACCGTCACACCGAACCCCTTCATCTCTTTCAACGATGCGGCCTGATGCTTGGAGAGACGCAAGCGAAGCTCGCTGACGCGGTTTGCCGTGCCCTCTACTCTACTCAATGCTGCTATTGCACGCTCGATGTTCCATACGGCGTGTGAGTGTGAGGGACTGTCGCCCTTCGTGTGAAGGTCGGCCATCTTTACATATGTCTCGGCCGCATTAGTCCGCGCTTGCTTGGCGCGCTCACCGTCGCCGGCCTTGTTGTACCACCGACTCGCAACGGTCCAGAGCCGTTCGGCTCCTGCTTGGTCGGCGCGTGCCATAGAGACCTCAGCGGCCTTCTCGCAGAGCGGGGCGAAACGTCGCGGGTCACCGACGCCGAAGTCGAGCAGTACCTCACAGCAACAGACAAGGAGATGAGGGTTGTCGTCCGTCGCATGCCTCTGGGCGACCTCCTCGGCACGGGCAACGACCTTGGCGAAGTGTTCCTTGCGTCCCAGTTCGGAGCCGATGTAGGCGGCACGACGCAGTCGGTCACACAGGTCTGGCCAATCTCCCTCAAGTCGCCCAACCGATTCTAGGTATGCGTCAATTGCGGTCCACGCGTACTTTGGGTCGCGATGTTTGGTGCGCAGCCAGAGTATATCCGCGATGCGGGCACGCATCTCGGGATCCGTTGTTTCGCCGACGATCTGCGGCAGCAGGCCAGTGTGTTCCGCAGTCAACTCGTCCAGCGCGGAATTGTCCTTGGGCACGTTGACCTGTCGCGCGACGAAGACGGCGTTGCCGGAATCGTGCGCGAATCCCAGTTGTGCCAGGTAGCCCAGCAGGAGCAGGACGGCTTGAATTCTGGGTCTACCTTCCTCTCCGGCTTCACGTGCTGCCTCCAGTAGCGCAAAGGCAAACCAGAATGACGTCTTGCGGTCGACCTTGGCCACTATGTCCTGCCAACCCGCAGAGTCAAAGTCCTCCTTGGTCAGGACGACGGCGGGCAGAATGCTGGGCATCTACGCCTCCATCCGTTCCGCGCTGGCGTGAGGTCGGCTGCCTGCCATGTTTGGCACCTAGGTGCGGCGGCAGCCGATGCGGAAGGTGCAGTCCGAGCCTTAGTCGCGCCCGCGACCTTGATTGACTCTTCGTGGATGACCTGCTTGAAGGTCTCGGACAGGCCCTGTTTGTTGTCCATGTCCCAGCCGAGCGCGGTAAAGAAAGGATTGAGAAATTCAAGGCGGAGTTGTTCTTCTTTGTAGTCGCCGGAGAGGAAGACCTTGCGGTCTTGGTCGAAGCGGTCAACCAGACGTTTGACGGCATCGGGGGCGGACGTTGCCATGCTTCAGAAGAATAAGTCCGACGGGCGTCAAGTCAAGGCGCGGCACGCGCTAATCTTCGGCGGATTCGTTCAGCCGAATCCCGAGAAGGGAAGCCACGAAGCTCGCGAAGCCGAACAAGGCGACTTGCCATCCTCTTCGCGCCCACAGACTTCGTGTCTTTCGCGTCTTCCTGGTTCCATGTCGGCTTCCAGGGTTCAGCCCGGCAATTGGAGCATCCGGTCAGGCTCGACCGCCGCATCGCGCGCACGCCACATGTCACCGGCCGAGCCGAAGGGTAGGTTGAAGACCCAGGCGTGTGGTTTACAGCCCGTCAGGGTTCAGGCCGGCAGAACTCAGTCTCACTTGGGGAGTTTACCCACAGGATACAGCTTCATCGAGCCCGTGCTCGTCCTAACTTCACTATTCTCAATTCGTTACTCACTATTCCCGCAACTCCCCTCCCCCATTCCCCCCGTAGCAGTCCCAGTTGCCATCCCTGTTGCTCTGTCCGTTGTGGTGTAGGTCGTTCTCCCCGTTGCTGTCCCGATTGCTCTCGGAGTCGCTTCCCCGGTTGCTGTCCCGGTTGCGGGCTGAGTCGCTGTCCCCGTTGCTCTCTCCATTGCTCTACCCGTTGCTCTACCGGTCGCTCTGACCATTGCGGCCTGAGTCGCTCTACCGGTTGCTGTCCCCGTTGTTCTCCCCGCAGTTCTGCCCATTGCTCTCCCGATTGCCCGTAGAGTAGCCTCCCGAGTTGCCCTCCGAGTTACTCTGTCCATTGCCGTCCCGATTGCGGGTACGGCTATGACCCCGGCTAGACGTTCAAACGCACTTCACAACGGCCCAACCCTCACCACAGTATTAGACCCGTCCCGGCCGGTGCCGGTTTCAGAACCCGTCGCGCCTGGTGTCCCGAAAGGCGGCAGCCCTGCTGCCGCACTCCAAGGCAGCTATCGCTGCAAGATGACCTTGTGACAGCTTACTGCCGACAGCTCACGGCTGACCGCCCGGACGAAATAGACACCCGGACACAGCCCGCTCACGTCATTCGCGCCGGGGTGAAGGTCGAGCACCTTGCGGCCCGAGATGTCCAGCAGCACGGTTTTGGGGACAGTCCCCGTGCGGGGACAGTCCCCGTCCAGGAACAGCACGCCGCGGACGACCGTCGCCTCCGGCTTGTGGTTTGAGGCTTGCGGCTTGGGGTTGTCTTCGACTCCCGACGTCGCCGTCTTGTAGCATGCGGTCATCTGCGGGTCGTGGCGGAACATCGGCCACTCCATCGTCCCCGCCGAGTATGGCACACCGAGGTTCCAGACGTAGATGTCGGTCGAGTACATCCAGTAGGCGTTGCTCGACAGCGCACACTCAAGCTGCCCGTCGCCGTTCATGTCCGCAAGCACCGGCGAGCTGGTGATGCCGTAACCGGAGATGCAACGGAGCAGCTTGGGCCAGCCCGCAAGCACGGTCCCGTCGTGTTTCCAGGCATACAAAGGGTCGAAGTCGTCGGTGTTCGGCTCGAACCCCATCAGGATGTCAGGGTACCCGTCTCCGTCCACGTCCCCGATGACCGGGGCGTTGAAGTCGCGGAATACGAGGCCGTTCAGCGTCTTGGGCCAGCCCGTGACCGCGACGCCGTCGTGCCGGTACATCTGCACGACCGAATTGGAGGGGAACGTGCCGCTCACGACGACAATCTCCGCGAAGCCGTCGTTGTCGACGTCGCCCAGAATCGGCGAATTCGCGTACGAGCCGGCGAGCGTCTTGGGGAACCCGGTCAGAATCCGGCCGCTGTCGTTCACGAGGAACAGCTTCGTACCGATGGTGAAGGCGATTTCGAGGCGGCTATCGTTGTTGATGTCGCCGGCCGCGGGAAACGTGCTACCGCCGCTGCCGCCATAGCCCTTTGGCCAGCCGGCCATCATGTTGCCGTCGGCCCTGAATACGTACAGGCTGTCCTTTCTCAAGGCAATGAACTCGGGCACGCCGTCATAGCCAAAGTCCGCGATTGCCGGTGACGAGTACTCGGTGGACTTGGGCCAGCCCGAGAGCGCCGCGCCGGACTTGTCCCAGCCGGACAGGTATCCGCCGCCGGAGAAGACCTCAAGCATTGAGTCACCGTTCACGTCTGCCAGCGCCGGAGCGCCCATGTACATCAGGCTGCCCGGATGCCCGCCGTTCTGCGGCCAGCCGGTCATCACCGTGCCGTTGCCCTGCACGAGGTAAACATTCTCCCGGTTGTAATCGAACCCGGTCGCGACCTCCGACTCGCCGTCCGCGTCAACGTCGCCGGTCGCGGGCCGCTGGTGCGAGACGCCGATGCCTGAAACCGGGAAGCCCGCGAGTTGGCTGCCGCCGAGCCGCCACCCGCCCAGGCTGTTCTGGATGAAATGCTGATGGTCGAGCCCGGCCAGTACCTCGAAGGTGTCGCTGCCCGTGATGTCCGCGCATACGACCGGCGAGATGTTGGCGTGGGTATAGGGCCAGCCCGAGGCAATCTGCGGGTCGATTCCCAGCCGGTTGACGCGGCCGGTATCCACCGAACTGCCGAAGAAGGCCTTGATGCGCAGGCTGTACTCGCCGGGTTGGGTGATGCCGGACACGTTCCACGTCGCAAGCGTATCCTTGTACTTGGGAGTCAGTACCGCGGGCCCGACCGCGGTCCACTGCGACGGGTTCGATCCCGCGCCGTACTCGAGCCGGAAGCTATCCAGCCCCAGCCCTGCGACCGTGCCGATTATCGGAGGGTTCCGCCAGGTCGGAATCACTTCCCAATACGCCGGGCTGTCAATCATCGTTGCGGCCGGCCCGGAATCGGGGTGGAATGTGTAGATGCGGCCGGTCCCGAAGTCCGCGACCACGACACGGCTGCCGATGAACGCGAGCCCGGTCGGCTGGGGTCCGGGTGTGCCGGTCGCTTTCACAACCTTGCCGTTGGCCGGGTCGAGCGCGTACGCCATGCCGTTGTCCATGTCGTTCACCCACAGCCATGCGCCGTCCCAGTCCATGTCTGCCACCATCCGGCATGGCGCCTGAAAGCTGTCGAGCCGCGCGCCGTTGGCTGGGTTGAGCTTGAAGATGTGGCTCGGCTTGGACTGGTCCGAGTTGATGTCCGCGCACCAGAGGTTCACGCCGTCCCAGGCAAGCCCGGCCGGGTTCGACCCCGGCGCATAGAAGCTGAGCACTTGGCCGCCTGATACGGTGTCCACCTTGTATATCCGGCTCGCATAGTTCCCGGTCAGCCAAAGGTACTGACCGTCAAAGCAAAGACCCTTGCTCCACTGGTCCGGCGCTCCGAACGACCTGCGAACGCTGCCCGTGGCCGGGTCGAGAGCGTAGACCGTCTGCGCGCTCAGGTCCACGTGCCAGAGGTTCGCCCCATCATAGGCAAGACCGAACGGCCCGCTGCCCGGCGCGGGAAACGAATCCACGACAAAGGGACCGGGGAACTGGGACTGGGAAGCTGGGTCAGAACCCCTGACCCCCGACCCCTGACCCCCGACCCCCTCTGCAAACGTCGGCGGCAGGAAAGACGCACCCGTCTCCACATGCCTCGGCACGCCGTGGTTGTGCACCGTGACCATACCGGCAAACGCCGTGGCCGCCGCCATCAACAGAACAACAAATCGCCTCATCTCAACCTCCGTTGTCTACAAACACTCTATTCCCGCCTCACGCAGGGACTTGATGATGCTCTCGCCCATGCGCTTCATTGCCTCTTCTGGATAGCGCACCTTGAACAGCAGTTGCGCCGCGTTCCCGACTTCCATTCGCGCCATCAGCCGCGCGACCTTGTCAGTAAAACCGGACCGGGACTGCTCGTTCATCTCCAGCGCCTCCTGGTAGGTCCGCTCAAAGTACTTCTTCACATCCGCGGTCAAATCCCCATACTTCTCACGATAGAGCCGCTTCAGTTCTTCCGGCGGCTTCTCTTCGTATCGCTCCGAGTGAACCATCGCCGCCTTGGGCAGTTTGGTGATGCCGGCCGGTATCTTCTTCGGGTAGCCGATGCACAACGCCACGACCGGCACGACCTTGTCCGGCAAACCAAACTCCTTCCGAATCTCGGTCATCGCGGCCAGCACCATGCCGATGTACACCGTACCCAGGCCGAGGCTGGTCGCGCAGAGGACTGCGTTCTCGGCCGAGCAGAACACGTCCGCGTACGCCAGCAGGAAGCTCATCAACGCTTTCTCGCCGCCGTAGCTTGCGCCCTCGGCCTGCGCCCATTTCCCGGTCCGGTGGAAATCGATGCAGAACAAGAGGCATAGCGGCGCCTTCGCGACCCAGGGCTGGTTCATCGCCAGCTTCGCCAGTTTGTCCCGGCCCTCCGGGTTCTCGATTCTGATGATGGAAATGGGCTGGATGTTGCCGCCGGACGGCGCCTGAATGGCGGCATCGAGCACCTGCTGAACCTTCTCCTCCTCGATCGACGTATCGAGGAACGACCGCACCGTCCTTCGCCGCATGACTACGTCGTGCACGCTTTCCATTGATTCTCCCTTAGAACTTGAGGACCGTGGCCGGGTCGATGCGCTGCCCGCTTTTGCGGATTTCGAAGTGCAGATGCGGAGCGGACGTCTTGCCGGTCGTGCCGACCCAGCCGATGGTCCCACCGGCCTGAACCGTATCGCCCTTGTCAACGTTCCAGTCCTGGAGATGACCGTAGTAGCTTTCGTATCCCTGGCCGTGCTTCAGCAGCAGGAATCGGCCGTACTGTCGGTCGTCGCCGCGCTGCTCCACTATCGCGTCCGCAGTCGCCCGCACCGGGGCTCCGTCCGCCGCGGCCAGGTCAATAGCCAGGTGCTGGTCCTTGGCCGGCTGCGAGACTGCGTACTCCTCAACCGGCAGCAACCTCGGCACCATCTGTGTTCCCCAGACCTTGCCCTTGAGCCACTCCGGCAGGGCCTGCGAGTCGAGCGGCACCGAGTCCCAGTTGACCGGCGCCGGCGTCTTCTCAATACCGAGCATCGCCGCCATCTTCCGGCTCTGCTCCTCCACCTCTTCCAGGCGCTGGCGGAGCGCCTTCACCTTGGTAAACTCGGCCTCGAGTTGCCGGTTGCGACGTTCAAGAACCGAAAGCCTGCCGAGCCGGTATGTCCCGGCCAGGGCCATGACCAGCGACGCCACCACCAGCAGCGCCAGCAGGCACGCAACCACACCCAGCACCCGGGCCATCCAAAGCGGCACGCTGAACCGCAGCGAGTTCGTGCTGTAGTTGCTGGCGACGAAGAAAGAAAGCTCTTTGCGAGGCATGGCCTGCCCTACGGGCAGGAAACCCTAGTCACCAAACCCCAAACCCCGAACAAGCTCCAATGCCCAAGGGTCAGGGGCAGGTCGGTCTGGCGCTCGGAGTTCGCGTCACCAGCACCTACCAGGGGTGTGGATTCCGGGCTTTGGCATTCCATCGGTGGACTGCTACTGCCCCTTCATCTTCTTGACGACTCTGTCCAGGTCTTCTGCCGAGAAGTAGCGCGCCACAATCTCTCCGGCACCGGCCTTGCCCGGATTGATGATAACCTTGGTTCCGAGGTACCCGGTCAGCTTCTCCTCAACCTCGCGGATGTGAATGTCCTTCTCCGACTTCGGCTTGAGCGGCTCTTTCGGCCTTGGCTGGCCGCAGAGCTTCTCGACCCGCCGGACCGACAACCCTTCCTTGACTATCCGTTCGCACACCTCAACCTGCACCCTCCGACTCTCGCTCATCAACAACGCCCGCGCGTGGCCGGCAGTAATCTGACCGGCAGCAAGTGTATCGCGCACCTTGAATGGCAGCGTGAGCAGCCGGAGTGCATTGGTGACGCTCGAACGATCCCTGCCCACCCGTTGAGCGATAACCTCATGGGTCTGGCTGAACTCCTCGCTGAGTCGCTTGAACCCCATCGCCTCGTCAATCGGGTTCAGGTTCTCGCGCTGCAGGTTCTCAATCAAGGCGAGTTCGAGCATGTCGCGGTCCTCGACCGAACGGATAACCGCGGGAATCTGTTCAAGACCGGCCAACTTCGACGCCCGCAACCGGCGCTCGCCCATCACCACTTCGTAGCCGTCGCGCCGGCGGCGCACCACAATCGGCTGCAGCACGCCGTGCTCCTTTATCGAAGCGACCATCTCGCCCAGGTTCTCGTCGACCTTTGTCCGAGGCTGGAACGGGTTGGGCCTGATTTCGTCAATCCGAATGGGCCGCGCCTCGGCGGCCATCGCCGCCTGGGTCTCTTCCGGGATGATTGCCCGGATGCCCTTGCCCAGAGCCTTACGCATTAGACCTCCTTCGAGGAGTGGAGAAAGTGGAAAGGAGAAATGACAAAGTACCAGGCCGGACTCCGTCCTTTTCACCTTGTCCTTTCACCCTTGCTTTGTCCTTTGGCCTTATCACTTACTACTTGCCGCTACGCGGCCATGTCTTGCCAGCACCTCATCAGCCAGCGCCAGGTACGCCTGCGCGCCGGCCGAGTGAGCGTCATAGCCGAATATCGTCTTGCCGAAGCTCGGCGCCTCCGCCAGCCGGACGCTGCGCGGAATCACCGTGTCGAACACCTGTTCCTTGAAGAACCCGCGCACCTCTTCGGCCACCTGCTGGGCCAGGCTCAGGCGCGACGAGTACATGGTAATGAGCACGCCCTCAATCGCCAGCGACATGTTCAGGCCCTGCCGGACAAGGTTCATGGTGTCGAGCAGCCGCGACATGCCTTCCATCGCCAGGTACTCGGCCTGGACCGGAATCAGCACGCCCTGCACCGCGACCAGGCAGTTCAGCGTCAGCAGCCCTAGCGACGGCGGGCAGTCAATCACGATGTACTGATACCTCGGGTCAACCAGGGCCAGCGCCTTGTTCAGCCGGAACTCGCGCTCCTCGGCGTCAATCAGCTCGACTTCGCCGCCGGCCAGGCTGACCGACGCCGGCAGCAGGTCCAGGTTCTCCGCCCGGTCCTTGAGAATCGCATCATCGACCCGCTGAGCCTCGACCATCGCCTCGTACACTGAAACCTGGAGCGTGGAGCGGTCTACTCCCAGCCCGAGCGTCGCGTGCGCCTGCGGGTCCATATCCACAAGCAGCGCCCGCCCACCCCGCATGGCTAAGGCCGCGGCCAGGTTGACCGAAGTCGTGGTTTTGCCGACTCCGCCCTTCTGGTTACAAACTGCGATTCGTCGCGCCATCGGGGAAATCTACAGGCAAGAGGTCAGGTGGTCAAGGAGACTACCACTCAGGACGGCCGGAAGCAGAAGTAGCGTGCAGCAGTCATGGTGAGCGGATGTCCGGCAGTTCTGACTTCTAGCATCCAGCATCTGACATCCAGCTTCGTCTGCGCCCGCTCCTAGTCGGTGCGCTTGATTTCGACGCCGGCGGCGCGCACCAGCCACGTCAGCTTTCCCTGCTTCAACCGCGCCACCACGTCAACCTTGATGCCCGGGCCCCATTTCGGCCCGCCCCGGACCGACTGCTCAAGGCGTGAGCCAATCGGAGCATGGGTCATCTGGTCAATCGGTGCCGACCACTGCTTCTCCCCGTTCAATACCCACACGTGGTCAATCGCGAGGTCGGCCGGCAACGGCATCATGTCCGAAGGCGACACCTTGAGGATGGCAACTAGTGACTCGCCGTCCGGCGGCGCCATCGGCATGAAGTCGCGCCACAGACTCGCCGCAAGCGTGTACTCCCGGCCGTCTATCTCCACCCGCTCCGGCGCACCCTTCGGAGCGGCCGTGGCGCGCCGGCTGCACCTGCACGCAGTCCCGCACCCGACCACCGCAAGAAGCAGAGCGCAGCCCGCAAGAACGCCGCCTGCAATTGTCCTTTTCATCGCGCCATTC
>Ga0315284_10003427_pt1 | contig 22527 bp, 18 predicted proteins | sample YL17G09_16_MG_FD_203696 | JGI IMG/M metagenome (GOLD analysis project Ga0315284, IMG submission 203696) | Sediment microbial communities from Yellowstone Lake, YNP, Wyoming, USA - YL17G09_16 | ecosystem: Environmental > Aquatic > Freshwater > Lake > Sediment | place: USA: Wyoming | collected... | reverse complement strand
GTTATATAACATTTCAAATGGGATATGGTACTGCTCGTCCTAAGTCAGTAGATTATTATGCAAATAATTATGATGTTTTCGGAACTAATGGAGAATGTGATACACAAGTAACTGATCCAAAACAACTCGAAACTGATTTATTAAAAATTGGATTTACAAATTTTAATTATTATATAAGACCAACTGGTCCTGGAGATCTCCATTCTAATTGGATATTTTTTAATGCACAAAAAATATAATTATATATAATTTTTTTGGTCTATATCTTTTTCAAAATATGGATAAAACATGAAATGTTTGTTATTTGTAAAATCGCCATTGAGACTATTAAATAATTCTATTTGAGTATCCCAATATTCTGGATAGACATTACCCCATTTATATTTAAATATATTTCTTGATATTGGATGATGTACACTTGATAATTTGTGGGATGGTATATTACTAGAATCTACTGATTTTATTATAAAATCATTTTCTTTAAATTTACCATTGTATGGATCATGATACCTTTTATGATATTCATCTAATATGATACAATTATTTTTAATTTTTAAACGTGCCCTAAAGAAATAATCTGCTTCTTGATATCCTATATTACAAAACCTTTCATCATATAACCCTACTTGTCTGATAACTTCAGGTCTCATAAATTGCATTTCATCACCTCTTCCAACAGCCAAATAATAACAATCTGTTGGTAATGAACAAATATTATTGTACCAATCATTATTAAATTTAGCATCGATTTGTATTAATACTAAACAATCTACTGCAGGATTTCGCAAATCTCTAAATGAATTTATAATAGCCTGATTCCAATTTCTTGCTAAATGTCCAGTTGAAAAATCTGGTCTTACTACATTATTTAGTATTGTAATTCCAGGATAATCTGGTAATACACCAAAATTATTAATAATAGTTAAACTTAAATTATTTGCTTCTTCTGCTTCTTTTACGCCTATTCCAGAATAATAATGATCTATAAAGGGTTGTATATTTTCTGTATACCTCACCGCATACACAGCAATTTTAACCATTATATATAATTAAAAGTTTATTTTTAATTAGTAATAAACTTTTTGTTCTATAATAATTTCTAAAAATGAGTTTATATAATAATAATAATTATAATAACAATAATTATTAATGAACAAATACACTGTAATGCAAAAAAATTTATATGAAGATGAAGCTACTAAATGGAATCTCAATAATTTGAATGCTGTAGTAGGATCATTTAATGCTCATAACGATTGGAAAGATTATGAATATTTATTTGAAGATATAAGTGACTTGAATAATAAAACAGTACTTGATTTTGGTTGTGGTCCAGGTAGGAACATCGTTAAATACAAAAATCAATTTTTAAAAATTGATGGGGTTGATCTAGGCGAAAACAATTTAAAAAATGCAAAATTATGGATAGAACATAATAATTTTGATGTAAATAGTGTTGATTTAATTTTGTGTAATGGTGTTGATTTACAAAATATTGAAGATTCTAAATATGATATTGTTATGAGTACAATTTGTATGCAACATATATGTGTCCATGAAATAAGATTTAATTATTTTAAAGAATTTTATCGTATTTTGAAACCGAATGGTTATATAACTATTCAAATGGGATTTGGTAAAGATTCTCCCAATACAGTTGATTATTATGCAAATTATTATGATGCACAAACGACCAATCGTGGTTGTGACACCATGATAACAGATCCTAAACAAATTGAGGATGATTTAGTGAAAATTGGATTTACAAATTTTAATCATTACATTACTGCAACTGGTCCGGGTGATTGCCATCCAAATTGGATATTTTTTAATGCTCAAAAATTATAAATATTTTTTTGTGTTTTTTTAAATAAATATAAATTATTTATTTAAAATATATGACTACATTTTATGATAATGTAACTATTCTTTTACAGGGTATTTTACATGAAAATATTGATTTAGTTGATACATTAAATGTTTATACGAAAATATGTAATGTCGTATTATCTGTATATAAAACAGATATTGAAAAAGTTGTTAAAATTTGTGAATCATTTCCAAGAGTTATAATAATGGAAAATGATATTAAAGATTATGAACAAATACCACTTAAAATAGATAGAGAATTTAATTATCTTTGTCCAAAAATTGCTCAAAATGGTTTTTTCCAAATATGCACAACGAAAAAAGCTTTATCAGCAATACATACTGAATATGTTATAAAATCAAGAATTGATCATTTTTATTCTCGTATATTAAAGTTCATACAATATGGTTTAAATATTAATAAATTACTCATAAGTTCAATTTATGTAAGAGGATGTCAAAATATATATTTTCCATGTAAATATCATTTGAGTGATTGTTTATTTATGGGAAAAACTAATGATATAAAACTATGTTTTGATTTATGTTACAATAATCGTTTATTAACATTACCAGAACTCGGAATATGGAAACCATATCTTATTTACACACTTAAAAAGAGAGGGGTAGATACAAATATAATTGATAATGATACATATATAAAACATATGTTAGAATTAGTGGATGTATATTGTGTAAATAAATTACAACCATATAAAATTAAACTTGGTGCAAATATACAAACTTATATGGATGATAAAATTAAAACAACAAAAGAATATTTATTATATGGTTGTGATTGTAATTAAGTTATTATTATATATGAATTACAGGCGTTGATTAACACCAATTGTTTATCGCACTATTTTAATTATTTAAAAACATAGTGTGACAAACAATTGGTGAATTTAGTAACACATGTAGTTTAACATATTATTTGAAACATAATTCATTTGACAAACATAATATTATAATCAACATGTGTTAATCAACGCCTGTAATTCATATATGATTATAAAAATAATAATAAACCCATACATGTGTAACACATATATGATTATAAAAATAATTATAGATTGAGTATTTTCCATATAAATAAATAAATTAAGTATAATATATGTATGAAAATGTCACTATTCTTTTGCAGGGTATTTTACATAAAGATATTAATTTAGCTGAGACATTAAATGTTTATACAAAATTGTGTAATGTTGTGTTATCTGTATATAAAACTGATCTTGATGAAACACTTAAAATTTGTGAATCATTTCCTGGAGTTATAATTGTAGAAAATGATATTACAGAATATGATGATATACCATTAATATTAGATAAAAAATTTTCCCATTGTATGTTAAATAATATTTATAACGGTTTTTTTCAAATATGCACTACAAAAAAAGGTTTATCAGTGATACATACCGAATATGTAATTAAATCAAGAATAGATCATTACTATTCTCGAATGTCAAAATTCATACATCATGGTCTAAATACTAACAAAATAATAAGTTCTTCTGTATTTGTGAGAGGGTGTAATGACAAACAACATCCATGTAGGTTTTGTTTAAGTGATTGTTTATTCATGGGAAAAACCGATGATATAAAATTATGTTTTAACTTATGTTATGATAATCATTCATTAACACGCCCAGAAACCGGAATATGGGAACCATATTTTATACATATATTTAAGTTAAAAGGAATAGATATAAATTCAGTTAATAATGATGAATATATAAAATATATGTTAGAATTAGTGGATGTGTATTGTATAACTAAATTACAACCATATAAAATTAAATTTCGTACTGGTATTGAAACTCGTATGAATGACAAACTTAAAACAACACAAGAATATTTAACATATGGTTGCGATTGTTAAATAATAAAATAAATAATATAATAATATAAAATATGTCATCCAATAACATCACTATTCTTTTGTATGGTAACTTACATGAAGATATCAGTTTGATAGACACATTAAATGTTTATACAAAATTATGTAATGTTGTATTGTCTGTATATAAAAGTGATATTGATAAAGTGCTAGAAATTCGTAAATTATTCCCTACAATTATAATAGTTGCAAATGATATTACAGAGTATGAAAAACACCCACTTAAAGTAAACAAACAATTTGTAACTTGGAATACACTACATTTACAGAATGGTTTTTTTGATATATGTATGATAAAATTAGGGTTATCAGTTATACATACGAAACATGTACTTGTATCAAGAATTGATCATTATTATTCTTGTTTATCAAAATTTATTGAATATGGATTAAACGCAGAAAAAATTGTCACATCTTCTATTTATGTGAGAGGATGTAAAGATAGATTTTTTCCATTCAGATTTCATTTTAGTAATTGTTTGTTTATGGGTAAAACTAATGACATAAAATTATGTTTTAATTTATGTTATAATAATGGTTTATTAACGTGTCCTGAACTAGGAATATGGAAACCATATTTTACACATATATTTAATATAAAAAGTATAGATATAAATACTGTTAATGATGAAATGTATGTAGAATATGTATCGGAATTAATGGATGTATATTCTATAAATAATGTAGGTCCATATAAAATTAAACTCGATTGTGGTATTAAGACACATATGAATGATAATAATAAAACGACAAAAGAATATTTAACATATGGATGCGATTGTTAAAAGTTATAATATATATAATTATACATTATAAATATGTTTTATGATAACGTGACTATCCTTTTACAAGGTATTTTACATAAAGATATAAATTTAGCAGATACATTAAATGTTTATACAAAAATATGTAATGTTATATTATCAGTGTATATAACTGATTTAGACGAAGTGCTTAAAATTTGTAAATCATTTCCTACAGTCATAATTGTGGAAAATGATATTGAAGAATATGAAAATATATCATTAACAATAAATAAAGAAATTATACGATTACCCTTAAATTATATCATAAATGGTTTTTTTCAATTATGTACAACAAAAAAAGGTTTATCAATAATCCATACAGAATATGTAGTTAAATCGAGAGTCGATCATTTTTATTCAGATTTACAAAAATTTATAGAATATAGTCTAAATATAAATAAAATAACAATTTTATCTGTTTATACAAGAGGTTATAAAGATCGTCATTATGGTTCTAATTATAGGCTTAGTTTTGGTGATTGTTTATTTATGGGAAAAACTAACGATATAAAATTATGTGTTAAATTAGGTTATGAAAATCGTTTATTAACACATCCAGAACGCGGATTATGGAAACCATATTTTGAATATATATTTAACCTAAAAGGAATAAATATAAGTTCGGTAAATGATGAAACATATGTACAATATATGTCAGAATTGGTTGATATATATTGTATAAATAATATAAAAACTTATAAACTTAAATTTCGTAATGGTATTAAAACATATATTGAAGATACAAATAAAACAACAAAAGAATATCTAACTTTTGGATGTGATTCTTTTTCATAATGTTCATTTCATTACTACATTAAATTCTAAATCAATCAAATTATCTTCTCTAACAATATATTCATTTTCTCCTATCCTAATATACAATTTTTTCTGATTTCCGGGACATACATCACCAAAACATGAATTAAATACATATTTTTTTGGTATAATAACTTTATCATGTTTGATAAATGTATTTATAAATTTATTTGTTACATCCACTTTAAAATTATCACATCCATAAAACACCTCAATGTCAAATATATTATCAATAAATAATATTACTGATTCATATATATTATGTCTAATTGTATAAGATACAGAATTAATATATACCATTAACATACATGAATTATTGTTAAATGCTACAGAAATTTTTTTAAATTCATCATCTAAATGATAATCAGTTGGGATTATTAATTTATTATTTTCGAAATACTTATCCATAATTTTATTTGTTACATTTATCATATATTCCCCAGATCCAAAAATTACATGAACTTTTTTATTTTTGATAATTTCATTTAATTTCCATTTTTTATACCTAATTACATAATTGAAATTTACTGGTAATTCATTTAACCAAAACCATTTATGAAATATAACCTCAAATGGATGTATTGTTATACCTTCATATGTCCCACTTCTAGATGGAAATGAATTATTATTTTGATTTATCCAATTCTGTTTATTTGACCAATCTATGTTTTGATATTTATATAACATACAATCTAATGAATAACCAGCATTTAAAATCGCTTTTGATAAACCATATTCCCCATTGTTAACTGCCTCTTGTTTAGTTTTATGATTTACAAAAACTGTTTTTGTATTAAACACTGTGGATAACCCAATTTTATCCAAACAAAAGAAGAAACCTTCAATGTGTGGACCATTTCCCATACTTGCATTATATTCAAAACATACTAATGATGTCCCAAATAATTTAATTTTATCATTTAAATTATCTGTGAATATTGTTGTCCAATGAACATTTTTTGGATAATATTTTGGTAAGAAAGGACCAATAACACCACAATTCATAAATATAAAATAATCAAATGGTATGTCTTTAACAGAACATGAGTATAAATCAGTTAAATAATCTAAACTTGCTCTATGTGCTCCAAAATCATAACCAATATTATCTCTTTTTAAAATTACACAATTTTCGTAATCTGGTATTTCAATTGAACAATTATGTCCATTTATAACAAAAATAAATAATATATTTGGATCATTTATTATACCAGTTTGTACAAAAAAATCAAAATTGTACATAGCACGATTTGTTTCATAATATGCATATGACACAATAGTTTTCATTATAATATAATAAATTAAATTATAATTTTTATTTTAAACTTATAAATTAATGTATCTAAATGTTAAACTAACCCTTGGCCCATTTACTTTTGCACTTTTTGGTATAGAGTGTGTCCAATATGTATTAGTTTTATCCAACATAACAAATAATGACCCATGCCCCAAATTAACACGTAATTTATCTTTAACTAATGGCAATGTATTAGCAGTTAGGCAACCCTTTGGGTCTGGTATTGGGATGAATCTATATGGTGCAAACACAACATCTCTTTCAGCACCAAATGAAACACCAGTTATCACAGGATCACCCCCTAATTCTTTTTCGTCATCCCTATGTGCACCAATGTATGACTCACCGTCTTTATATCTATTAATCAAAACAAAATTATATTTTTGTCTTGTACATATTTCAACACTATTTTTAATTTCCAATAATGTTTTAGATAAAATATCATCCCCAGACCATGACTTACTTAAAACTGTTACACCAGCAAATTTATAACTAGTACCTAAATCACCATATGCGACTTGTTTTCTTGGTATAACATGTTTTTTCCCATAAACTGTAACTTGTGATTCTTCATCAGAATTATATACAACATTTTTTTCTAAAATATCAAAATAATTATCGGCTACTTTTTTGTCAAAAAATTTATCATAATAATGCACATTTATGTTATTTTTTAATGATGAATAACTTTTGGACATTTTAATATTTATATAATTTTTAATTCACATATTGTTTTATTTTCAATTTTTTTTACTAAAAAAAATTGATATTTATAAAATATATATAGTTATGTTATATCTAAAGTATTATATATGACTTTACCATGGATCGAAAAATACAGACCCAAACTATTGGATAACATAATTGCACATGAACATATAATTAATACATTAAAAATAAATATAAATAATAGATGTTTACCTCATTTATTATTTTATGGTCCACCGGGTTGTGGGAAAACATCAACGATTATGGCATTATCTGCAGAATTGTATGGTAAATATCATACATCAATGGTAATGGAATTAAATGCATCTGATGATAGAGGAATTGAAGTTGTCAGAGAAAAAATCCAAAAATTTGTGATGTCCGAAAATGTTTTTTTTGGGAATAATGTTGGAGATCGGGATAACATATTTAAATTAGTAATATTAGATGAAATTGATGCGATGACACCAGATGCTCAAGCAATTTTGAGAAAAATTATTGAACAACATACAAATAATGCAAGATTTTGTTTGATTTGTAACTGTGTACAAAATATTATTCCAGCATTACAATCTAGGTGTAAAAGATTCAGATTTTCACCATTAGATAGATCACATATCGAGAGCTACATAAAGTTTATAATTGATAAAGAAAATTTAAATGTTGAAAATGATGCTATCAAAACAATAATTAATAGATCATCTGGTGATATGAGAAAAGTACTAAATATATTACAATCAACTAGTATGATTTGTGAAAAAATTGATACTAATCAAATAAATAAATGTTTGGGATATCCCGAAATAAATATAATTGAAGAAGTATTAAATAATTTAATATATAATAGTTTTAAGGATGCATACAAAAATATCATTAAAATTAAATGTGATGAAGGATTATCTTTAGTTGATATTATAACAGAAATTCATGATGTTTTGATAAATTACATTTTAGAAGAAAAACGTGATACAAAATGTGTATGTAATTTAACAATTGATCAAATAATTATAATATTGGATAAATTAAGACAAATCGAATCTAATCATTATTCAAATACAAATGAGAATATTCAATTTGGTGGATTAGTTTCAGTATTTAAATTTGCTTTATCATAAATCTATATTATTTAATAATATGTCAGGATTTTCTTTAATATATTTTGTTGCTAATACTGCTTCTTCTTGTACATATTTAGGAAAAGCAAAATTTGTTAACCATTGTGGCAACCATCCTTTTTGATCTTCCGAATCAAATTTATGTACTCGTGTTTTATCATTGTCAGAAATCAATAAATATGCACCATGCCATAAAATTTGTGGTTCGTCAGGTAATGTAATTGGAACAATATCTTTTGGCACTGACCTTAGGGAAATTAGTGCAACTTCGTGTCCTTTCAAATCTATAGGTAATTCATCATCTTTATAGTATTTAACTGCATAAATACCAATTAAATTCCTTGCTTTTACAAAAGGCACATTTGGTTCATAACGTTGATACCAAACAAAATTATCTTTCATTTGATGCAATAATTCTCCATATGTAAATATTGATGTCCAATTATTCGTTAATTTAATAAGTTTAGTGAAAAAATATACTGTATCTTCAAAATTTAAATTCACGTGATTACCATTCCAGTAATAAAATACTGTATCTGGTTCTCTATTTGTTTCTCTTTTAAAAACATCAAATTTAACACCATCTGATATTTGTCTCTGGCATTTTAAAAATTCCCAATTATAACTATTTTTAGATGTTGGATTAGGATAAATCCATTCTATGTCAGTTTTAAACCATTGTTCTCTATTATCTAAAATGTATTTTTCAATTAATTTCATTTTATCATTGTCTATTTCCATATTTTTATATATTATATTATTAAAAAAATTGAAATTTTAACTTATTATTAGGTTTAATACATAAATACATAATTAAAAAACAACATGTTATTCAAAGGATTGTATGTATTGGGATTTACTGGAATAATAGGAGTTTTATCCAACAAACGTTACAATGAATATGTGGAATGCAACTGGATAAAGATCCTAAATATATTAAAACAATATATTTTCCAACATTAGAATTATGGAAAAAAGCTATTAGAAAAGATAAAAAAAATGAGTTGATAGATGATATCCCTCCTGAATATAAAAATTTGTTAACATTAAATGATTTTGGAAATAAATATTTTTTAGGAAAGGATTTCAACAAACATTTCACCCATATACCATTATATAAAATTACAAATCAGAATGAAAAACATTATAACATGAAATATGAAACTGGTGAAAATATTGATATCAACAAAGATAAATTTGGTATTGTGGGGAAATGTTTTGGTTATGATTTTTTCTGTGATGATACATTATATGGTATATATTTTTCGGATAACCCTACAAAATGGGGGAAATTATACGAACCTTATGATAAAGCACATTTTATTAGGAAAGTTACAATCCCAGATGATGCGCAAGTCATAATAGGATATGATGAAGTTAGGGCTGATAAAGTTATCTTGGGTGAACGCACACCTTATAAAGATTTTAATGAATAATTTTGTTTATAAAAGGTACTAATGCAAACAAATTATATAACAAATTATAGCTATCAGCCCATAAAAAATTGATTTATTAATAATATATATAAAAGGAAAATATATTAACTATTAATAATATATATGGACAATACAGACGATTGGCATGTTGTACAAAGGAAAAAAAGGGATGTCAAAAATAGTGTGCCTCCATATATACCAACAAACAAAAATAACATAACATCACTAAATCGACCAAAAAATACAAATACAAAAAACAATCATCAAAAAAATACTAATAGCTTTTTAAAATTAAACACAAACAATAATCTAGAAAATGTTTTGGCTAATAATGTACTCAATAAAGATAATTTAGAACAAACTGAAAATATAATTAATGATTTACACTTGACTGAAAATCTTGGTAATGGTGATGACATATCTTTAATACATGAATATGTTTTATGGGTTCATTCCGTAAATGATAACGATTGGTCAATCAATGGATATAAACAATTATACACGATTAAAAATGTTTCTAATTTTTGGAAATTATTCAATAATCTACACAAATTAAATTTTAAAAATAATAACTTCTATTTAATGAAACCTAATATTGAACCAATTTGGGAAGATGAAAATAACAGACATGGCGGTATATGTTCATTAAGAATCGAATTGGATCACGCACTAAAGGTATACGAATTATTATGTATATTTATGGTTTGTGAAAAATTAGTTGTAAATATGGATGATATCAATGGTATTTCAATTACACCAAAAAATAATTGGGCAATCATTAAAATTTGGAATAAAGATAAAACTAATAAAATAGATAGGTTACTAAACAAAGCTATCTTAGATAAATATAAAAACGTAAGTATACAATATAAACAAACTCAACCTGAATATTAATTTTTTTATGCGTTACAATATATAATAAAAATTTGTTGAATTATAATAAAATGTCTAGTTCTAGTTCAAATGATGAAACAAATACAGAGACCATAACTGAAGTGCGTGATTCTAATGATTCTTCTGACTCTGAATCCGAAGAACAATCAGATAAGAATAAACTTGCTGGAATTAAAATAACTAAAGAATTCCAAGAAAATGTCATTAAATATGTTAAATTAGATGATTTAATCAAACAAAAACAAGAAGAATTAAATGAATTGAAAGAACAATTAAAACCATGTGAACAATATATTATAGCATGTTTAGATACATTAAATGAATCAGAAATTGGTATTACAAATGGTTCATTAATAAAAAAGAAAGTTGAAAAGAAAGCTCCATTGAGTCAAGATATGATTAAATCAGCATTGACAGAAAAACTTAAGGATGCAAATGCTGTTGAAGAACTTATGAAATCAATGGAAAATAAAAGAGGTGTGTCTACAAAAGTTGATTTAAAAAGAAAAGGGGGTACAGCTCCAAGACAACCTAAAAAAGCAAGAGCAGTTAAAAAAAATACTAAAGATACAAAAAAATAAAGTATATTTTAATTTAAAAAAATTGAATTTAAAATAATATGATACTAAGTGTACCATATTATAAACATTTATGACAACACAATTATTAGTAACATTTATTGATTACACAAATGTTTTATCATCAATTACATTAACAATAAATAAAGATAAATTGATATTAAACTCAAAATATTTTGAATCATTATTTTCCAAAAATTTTGATGAACATAATAAAAATGTAGTACAAATTGATTTAACAAGTAATGAAAATTGTTATGATGGTAAAATAATAGAACACTTTTTCAGAATAAATACTTTGAAACATAAATTAGAAAAACAAAAACAAACAATTTTAAATACATTTAATGATGGATGCACAAATCCAGCAATTACTGAATTTACGATTAAATTAAATTTTTGTTTTGATATGGATTTCTCTGAAACTACTGAAATGTTACAATTATGTGACTATTTCATATGTGATAAATTAAAAGATTATCTCATCAACTGTGTAATCACATTTCCAATATTTTTAAAAAATTTATTGCGATGTAAACAAATAAATTATACATTTGATGAATCATATGTTTTAGAATATTTAATACTAGATAGAATTGACAATAAAAAATTAAATGATGAAATACTTTTGTATAAACAAAAATTTGTTTTAGAACAATTCATGAAAAATATTGTTACATTCTTTACATTTTATAAAACTATTGATGAACTTGATATATTTAAAGAAATAGTTAAAATTGTTGATAAAATAATTGATAATTCTCCAAAATTTTCATATTTTCGAAATATCGATGAGTTTGAAAAATTAAATATTACAGATGAAGAATTAAAACAAATACCATTAGATACACTTTTCCAATTACTGAATTATGCACCAAAACTTATCAGTATTGACAAAACTGTTTTTAAATTATATGACTTTTATGATATATTAAATTATGAACCATGGAATTTTGAAACATTTGAATATATGTGTAACGAAAATTGTAAAGATACATTTTGTGCTAATAATTGTGTGGGACATTATGGCGATGAATGTGAAGATGAAGAAATATGCCCAGAACCAATAGATAATGGATCAGATGAAGAAGAAGATGAAAATGAAGAAGAAGAAGATTATGATTACATACCTAATGAAGACAATGACGACTCACAATTTATCGAAGACAAATCTATAAAAATTAATGGACTTATAATTGTATTTCAGAATAAAGAATATGTCAATACCCATACATATTTGAAAACTACTAACAAAAACCCACCTTCTATTAGAATCGGTCAGAATGGAATAGTAAAGAAAATTATGTATAACAACTGTATATATAGACCAAAAAGAGCTGAACCAAATAAGTGTAAAAATACATTGCCATATACAGAATCATTTTCGGTTAGAAAATATAATGATGAATATCATAATGAATATGCAGATAAGTGTGAAGAAGATAAAAGTGATGATGGTGATATGGAATGTATTGAAGATGACAAAATTATAAAAATATGTGATTCTGATAGCAAGGAAATCATGTACAAAAACATTAAATATATTAAAACAAACAAAAAATATAAGGATAAAAGTTCCCTAGTTCAATATGATGTAAAAGGTGTTAATATAAATGCAATCTATTATAATGGATTTGTGTACAAATTAAATTTAACTACACTATTAGAAACTAAACCAAAAATAGATAAAATAGCGAATAAATTACCATATTACACTAAAAGTATAGTATCATTTGATGATTTCATAAATTCATTTCACACAAAAACAAACAATATTTTTGTTGAGTTTGATTGGACTAATGTAGTTTTGGCAGGTGGGTTTTTATATGGACTAATTGATAACGTTTCAAATTCTATTTTGCCAGGTTCTGATATAGATTTATTTGTATTTGGGGAACCAGATGTAATTGAAAATAAAACAAAACAATTATTAAATTACTTTTCGAAATTCAATCCATATTATGTGGTAAATAGTAAAGTCATTACAGTTATCATCCCTAAATTAAATTATGATATTCAAATTATATCATTTGATAATCATCCTACCGAATTAAGTATAATATCAAAATTTGACTACAATTATGTCAAATTATATTTTAATGGAAATGACATATATTGTACTCTTGATAATTTACTGGCATTTAAATATAAAATAGCAATGTTAACTTTTAATGAAAATCAAAAAGAGTATATGGTTACAACGAGAATTTACAAGACATTACTTAAAGGATTGAAAATAAAATTTGATGAACATATTAGAAATCCTTGTATCGCGAATAAATGTATCATGATGGATAACTTACATGATAACGATCAAATTAAATCAAATATAATAAAATCTGTATCAATTAGAAAATTAATACCACATTTAGAAAATCATGAAGTAACACAATTGATAAAATCATATTACAAAACACAAAATGTTTTTACAAATATTAATCAAATAAAGTTCAATAATAAAGAAAACATAGAAAATAGTGAATATGATTTTTTAAAATGTAAGAACAAAAATGTGAATATTGATAATATCAATACAATTGAAATTATAAAAAAATTTAATAATATAGCATATTATTCATTTTGTGATGTAAATGGAATTAAGTATAACAATATATCTATACAAACATCTTATTGCACATTTAAAACAAGAATATATGAACAACCAAGACACCATGCATCTTTAGTATTAAATATTACAGATAAAGAAACTAAATCGAAATTAATTAAATTACATAATTGTTTGTATAAAATATTAAATGAGCAATTTAGAAGGAATGATTATAATAGAATGCATATTTGTATTTCAAAATTTAAAAAAATAGAAAAAAATGATGAAGATTTAAAATTGGTTATCCATATCAATAACAATATGAAAAATTATGATAAAATAATGGAACAAATACAAATTCCAAATCAAAATTCTGTAGCCCAAGTTTTATGTACAGGTACATTTTGGTTAAGTAAATCATCTAACTCATGTGGAATAAAATTTTATGCTGATAATATAAATATAAATAAGTCATATAACATTTTATGAAAAAAGTGAAATATGAACATCATATTATTTTATTTATATATCAAATAATTATCAAAATGCATATAAATGAAAAAATCCAAATGAGTTATGATAAATATATAAATAAGTTAATTGAAGAAAAAAATTATAGTGAGAGGATATTTTATGACCAAACAGATCAAGAATATTTTTTAGTATATAGTTTTGGTATAACTATCACACAAGAAACAACAAGTACTTATAAAATTCATATTTGCTTTCAAGATGAAGGGCGTAATTATCATGATGTATTTCAAGGTTCATATATTTATGATACAGAACTAAACAATCATGAATTAAAATTAAAAAATAAATATGATAATGATTCTATCGATATATCTAATGCCACAAATAATTTTTTTATAATAAATTAAATTTGATATTCTTTGCCATTTTCAAGAAGTAAATATTTTGTATCAATATATTGATCATTTTTGTGTTCATATACAATTAATTTGCATACTGCTGTTTTAGTTATTTTAACTATGGCATATTCTGTTGGATTCGTTTCCACATTAATTTTTTGAAAAAACTCTGTTTTCTCTTGATCTGTTAAATTTAAAAATAAACTCAATAAATTATCAATATTTAAACTTGTCATGACAAAAATGGACGTTTTCATTATAACTTATTATTGGACTGAATAATAAGTTATGATTTCAATTTTTTTAAAATAATAAAGATAAAAAAATAATCAAACGCTATATTTATTGCCATTTTTAATCACAAATGATTTTTGGCCAATTAAATATGAATTTATGTGTTCATAGACAGTTAATTTACATATGACAAAATCGGACATTTTAATGATTGCTGTATCATCTTCTATTAACAAATTTGTGATTTCTTTAAAAATTGAATCATTTTGTAATCCAATCAAAAAATTTGCTTTATCTGAATCAGTTAATTTTGAGTAATTATCCAGCAAATTATTAACTTTTGGATTCCCCATAAGATCTGTTGCATCTAATTTAGGATTGGATGCAACCTCATTATTCATACATTCAGTCATGATAAAAACAAGTATTTCACTATAATTCATTATTAGTGGATTCAATAATATGTTATAATTTCAATTTTTTTATTATCTATAATGAATAAAAAATTGAAATTAAAATAATATAAAGATATATATAATTATATATTATTAAGCTTGTATGACTAGTAGAATAAAAAATGTAAGTTCATCAAAATCTACCTCCTCATCCAAAACCTCGACCACGACCACATCTACTGATGTATCTAGTGAAAAAACGAGTTCAACAAAATCAACATCATCAAAAATAACATCTAATAAATCAACTAGTATGACTGATACTGATGAATCAAATATTGCATATCACTCAAATAATATGCCAATTGATGAATTATATAAGTTTATAGATTTATATTTTAAGAAAAAAAACACAATGTATGCACATTTGTATAATTCATTTGATAAATTATTAGATGAGGATATCCCTAATTATTTAACAATGACAAAATGTTCTTTTTTTGAGAAAATGACAAAAGATGAAATTATTGAATATGGGTTTAATTTTTCAGATATAGCAATTAGGCCTCCATTCATTGATATTGATAATGAAATCATGTTACCACAAAAAGCAAGGATTAATAGTTTGACATATGCATCAAAATTGATTGGAACTGTATCACAATATAAAAAAGTTACAAATATCTTAACTGGTGTCGTGACAAAAACAATTGTGGGAAATCCAGAACATGAGTATCACATTACAAATCTACCAATAATGGTTAGATCAAAATATTGTGCTCTTAATTTGTTAAAAAATCCTGATCCAACTGAATGTAGATATGACCCTGGAGGTTATTTCATAATTAAAGGTAATGAGAAAGTAATCTTATCATTGGAAAGAATGATATTTAATAAACCATTAGTTTTTATCAAAAAAGAAGGAACAATAAGTACACATACAGTACAAATTAATTCAAAATCTTTTAAGAATGACACAATGCAAATAACAAATATAGTAATAAGGAAAGATGCATCAATAATGATTAAAGTACCAATTTTTACGGATGTATCAGCATTTATAGTCATGAGAGCATTAGGTATTGAATCTGATAGAGATATTATAGATTATTGTGTGTATGATAAAAATGATATTGACATGATGAATTTAATAAGAATATCACTAGAACATTCTAAATCAGATAAAAATGCTAAAATTTTAACACAAAATGATGCGCAATTATATTTGATGCAAAAAATAAAAATTCTCAAAAAATATAGTTCAAATAAAGATACTGAACAATTAGAAAGGAAATTACATTTAATACAATTATTAACTGATAATTTATTACCCCATGTAGAAAGTGAGAGATTAATTGAAAAAGGATTCTATATAGGATATATGATTAATAGACTTTTACAATGTTATTTAGGTAGGGTTAAACCAGATGACAGAGATAATTACATAAACAAAAATATAGAGTTACCGGGTCAGTTAATATTTGAAATTTTCAAACAGTATTTTAAAAAAACTTTAAATGAATGTAATAAATTCTTTAAAAAAAGAAATAATAATGATGATGCTCCATTAAATATAATCACACAAATTAAACCTTCAACTATTGAATTAGGATTAATGGTGACATTATCAACAGGAACATGGAATAAAAGAAAAGGTGTAGCACAACCATTACCTAGATTCACATATCAACAAACATTGACTGCATTGAGAAGGATTAATTCTCCATCATTAGATCCATCAACTAATAAAATTACTGGTCCGAGACATTTGCATCCATCAGTTGTGGGACCATTATGTTACATTGAAGTTCCTGAAGGTGCTAAAGTGGGTCTTGTGAAGAATTTATCATTAATAGGTACAGTGACAGTCATTAAAAATTCTCAAAAGAATGTCCTTAAAAATATATTAAGATTGAAAACAACACCAATAACAGATATTTCACCAAAAGATTTTGGTTTGTATACGCGAGTTCATTTAAATGGAAATGTTGTGGGATTGACTAATGAACCGAGGGAATTATATAACACATTAAAAAACATGAAATACAGAGGAACATTTGATCCACATATTAGTATTTCACATTGTATTAAATCAGAAATAGAGTGTAAGGACATAAGAATCAATTGTGATTCTGGTAGAATAATCCATCCAACATTTAGGGTAGAAAATAATAAAATATTACTTACTCAAGAAATGATTGATTTAATTGATGTTAATGAAAAATCAAATCCAACAAAAATATCATCTTTAAATGAATTCATGGTTAAATTTCCAGGTGTTTTAGAATACATTGACACTGATGAAAAATACACAGCTATGTTAGCTGTCTTCCCTCATGAAGTTGAATCAATGAGACAAAGAATGGAAAAATCTCTTACAGATTTGAAACAAGAAGATTTTAAAAATGTTGTGAATAGATATGATGAATATACATATGTGAAATATACTCATTGTGAAATTCATCCATCATTATTGATTGGAGTTGTTGCATCAAATATTCCATTTGCAGACAGAAATCAAGGTCCTAGAAACATGTACCAATATTCTCAAGCGAAACAAGCTTTAGGAATATTTGCATCAAATTATAGACATAGATTAGATCTATCATATATTTTGTATCATTCACAGAGACCAATTGTTACTACAAGGTCAATGAAATACACTAATTGTGATAAATTACCTGCAGGGGAAAACATTACAATAGCTATTGCATGTTTTACTGGATATAATCAAGAAGATAGTAACTTGTTGAGTAAATCAGGAATTGATAGAGGATTATTCAGATCTACAACACTTAGAAAGGAATCAACAACAATCCAAAAAAATCAAGCTACATCACAAGATGATATATTTATCAAACCTGATGTATCTCAAGTGACAGGGGTAAAAGCTGGAACTTACAATAAAGTTAATGAATTTGGGTATGTACCTGAAGAAACTGTATTGGAAAATGGAGATATTATATTAGCTAAATTATCCCCAATACAACCTAGTGGACCAAATAAAAAAATCTTCAAAGATAGCAGTATATTTTACAAAGGAGGATTTTCAGGTGTGGTTGATAGGGTGTATACTAATATTATTAATCATGAAGGATATGAAATGAGAAAGGTTAGAACCAGATCAGAGAGAATACCAATTATTGGAGACAAATTTTGTTCTAAGATGGGACAGAAGGGTGTTAATGGATTACAATTAGATGCAGCTGATATGTTATTTACAGCTGGTGGTATGACAATTGATATGGTAATCAATCCAAATTGTATGCCATCTAGAATGACAATGGGACAACTTGTGGAACAATTAGTTGGAAAGATTGCAGCTTGTGAAGGTCAAGAAATTGATGGAACTATATTTAATAATATAAGTATTGATGCAGCCAAAGAAAGATTAGGAAAATTAGGATACAGATCAGATGGATGTGAATATTTATATAATGGTATGTCTGGAAAAAAATTACCACATCTGATTTATACTGGTCCATGTTATTACCAAAGATTAAAACATATGGTTGCAGATAAGATCCATTGTTTGACTTTAGATCATGAAGTTTTAACACTTAAAGGATGGAAATTTTATCATGAATTGACTATGGATGACATGATTGCAACATTGAAAGATGGTAATACTTTAGAATATAATAAACCAACCAAATTATTATTTTGGGAAAATTATTCTGGTTTAATGTATCATATTGAAACAGATATGGTTGATTTAACAGTTACAGATAATCATAGAATGTGGGTCAAAGTTGAAGATAATGACTATGAATTAATTGAAGCTAAAAACATTGTTGGTAAAAAAGTTACTTATCAAAAAACTTGTAATAACTTTTATGGGTCTGTTGATATCATTGATGAATTATATGGTGATAAAAACAAGGTTTATACAAAAGGAGAAGCTGATAATTGTATGATAATGTGTTTACATAGAGGTATTACATGTAATGTTAAAAACATTGAAGTTGGATATTTAATTGACATTATATATAGTGATGTAACTGACAATGTTAAGGTTGAAACAGTGTTTGAATATGATGGCCCCGTGTTTTGTCTTGAGGTGGTGAACGAAATATTTTATGTCAGGAAAAATGGACTTGGTGTTTGGACCGGAAATTCTAGATGCCGTGGACCTCAAACAATGTTGACTAGACAGCCTCCGGAAGGGCGTGCTTTGCTCGGGGGGTTGAGATTTGGAGAAATGGAGCGTGATGCGATGATAGCCCACGGTTTGGGGAAATTTTTAAAAGAAAGATTATTAGAGACATCAGATGTATACCACTGTCATGTGTGTAATAAATGTGGGTTATTCGCTCAAAGAATGCTTCGTAATGACACTATTAATAGTCCAAGCAAGAAAGATGTGTATTATTGTGGCGCATGCAAAAATTACACAGATATTAGCAAAATAAGGATCCCTTATGCCTTTAAATTGTTCATTCAGGAGCTATTGGCGATTAATATATGCCCGAGGATTCGAGTGAAACGTGATGCATCAGATTATTAAACTCATGTTAAATAATGTATATAATATTAATAAATGTTAGATTTAAAGTAATTTTTAAACTAATAAATATCGGTTTAATAATAACTTACCAAATATTAATTTTTTATAATTTAATAATATTTTATAAATTAAAATATTATTAATAAATTAAACTTTTTTATTTATTATTTTGGAAACACTCATCTAAATATTTTTTAACATGTTGATTTTCTGATAATTGTTCATACGTGTTTTTATCACCTTTTCTTATCCCTTCTTTAAATTTTTTTAACCAATCTCCAATATTATGGCCTTTATACTTTATAATATTTGATAATAATGGTATATTTTTTTCTTTATTTATTTCATGATTTGTATCACAATATTCAAATAATATACTTTTTTTTTCTTGTAAACTTAATATAACTTTACCTTTATTATCTTCATGTGCAATAAGATATTTATCCAAATTTTGTTTCACATATATATTTTTTGACAATTCAATGTATAATTTATTTTCAGTACTATCTATATTTTTTTTTCGTGTTTTTAGCCAACATCCAATGGTTTGACCTTCGAATAATTCATTTTCTTTTGGAGTTCTTTTCTTATTATCACAAAATTTAAATAATAATTTTTTCATATCATCATCTGACAACACAACTTTATTTTTATTTTTATTATGTTCAATTAAAAACCTATCTAAATCTTCCTTTACATATTCAATAACCGATAATTTATCATACAAATTATTATTCCCCTCACCTATTAATTTTTTTTGGTAGAAAAACCAATTAACTAGCCTTTTATTTTTAGCTATATCTTCTTTCGTTTTTTGCGGTGTGCGATTATTTGTTTCACAAAAAGAAATCAATAATTTTTCACCTTCTTCATATTTTAAATTTTTTGTAATAACCTTATTACCTACCATCTTTAATTTATTATCTATACTTATTTTAACGTATTTATTTTCTGATAATGTTTTATATAAATCACCCTCATTACTTTTAATTTTTTTCTTTTGGTCAGTTAACCATTGTTCTAGTGTTGTATTTATATCAATTTTCTGGCCTGGATCATTTTTTTTGTTATAATATTCGAATAATAATTCTTTTTTTTCATCAAAATCTAAATTTTCTTTATCTTTATTTAATTCGGCTCTCAATAAATTTTTATCTAAACTAATCTTTACATATTGATTTTGTGATAATATTTTATATAATTCATCATTGATATTATTTATTTTATATTTTTGATCTTTAAACCAACCACTTAGATTACATCCTTTATAATCTGCTACATTTCCTTTTATTGGTCCTGGTAATAAGTTGCAATACTCAAACAATAAATCCTTTTTATATTCAAAACTTAAAACATTTGACTTACGAATAGATATCGTTAATTCTTTCATAACTGTATCTATATCATATTTAACATTATAATCACTACTATCCTTTATAAACCCTTCTCCTAAATTAACGACTTTAATTTTATTATTTCCATTATTTTCCATAAAATTTTCAATCAACTTGTTATCCACATCACTCAAAGCAGATAATATTTTAATCAAATCACTAAAATTATGTTTTTTCTCTAAACTATCATAATGAACTGGGATGATAACATTACATATTTTTTGTTTCTTATATAATCTTTGTGCTCTACCAACACATTGTGTCACATCAATAGAACTCTTTCTAGGATCAACAAAAGTGACAGTATCAGTACATGGAATATCAACACCCTCACAAAATACTCTAGAAGAACAAATAACCGCTAATTCAGAACTTTCAAATTCTTCAATCATTTCTCTTCTCTTATCTAATTTTGTGTCACCCCATATTACAAACACTTTAACATTAATATTAAACTCTAAAAATACGTATTCTAATGTTTTTTTGTATTCAATTGCATTATTAATAGTATTGTGATATGTTAATATTTTTTTACAATTATCTGATGTAGCTATGTGTTGTGCCATCATAATAGCACTCAATACTGTTTCAGCAGGTACATTTAAATTATGTTTTTTAATGTATCTTTCATTAACTAAATCGTCCATATGTTCAGGTACAACATATGTAATTATTTGAAAATCTAACACATTACCATCTTCTTTTGCCTTGGAAAATGGATAATTGAAAACTTCTTTACCATATATAGCTTCATTATTCATTGCAATACATTTCTCGTCTTGATCTTTATAATATTTAGGTGTTGCAGTGAAAAATACCCGTTCTTTAATCTTACAATTATTATCATTCAATGCAAAACCAAATGTATCATTATTAACTGTTTTATGCGCTTCATCAAATAATGCTAAGTCAAAATTCAATCCTCCAACTAATTTAGAACTTTGATATGTACATAAAACTATAATGTTTCCTTTTTGTATTTTTTGTTTAATCTTTTCCTCATCAGTTGTATACAAAATATTGTTTGAATGTATGCATTCATCTAATAAGAGTTTATCTTGTTCTTCATTATCAACAACTGCATCAAGACTTGAACAAATACATAAAATATTCTCTGTATAATATTCACAATATGTCATATCATTTTTCAAATTA
>Ga0315284_10003424_pt1 | contig 22530 bp, 21 predicted proteins | sample YL17G09_16_MG_FD_203696 | JGI IMG/M metagenome (GOLD analysis project Ga0315284, IMG submission 203696) | Sediment microbial communities from Yellowstone Lake, YNP, Wyoming, USA - YL17G09_16 | ecosystem: Environmental > Aquatic > Freshwater > Lake > Sediment | place: USA: Wyoming | collected... | reverse complement strand
GGGTGGCTGCGCATCGCGCGGCTCGACAGCGACACTGTGACCGTGGACGCGTCGCCCGTGATCCTCTACTACGAGCTCGGCGGCAAGTGAGCGCGGCGGTCCGGACGATCCACCTCCCGGGGCATGAGCCCTGCGCCAATCTCGTCATCGAAGAGCAGCTGTTCGCCGAAGTGCGCAGCAAGCCTACGCCCGCCTGTCTGTTCTACGTGAACGAGCCCTGCATTGTGTTGGGGCGGAGCAACGTACCCGAGGATTGGGTGAATCTGGAGGCGGCGTGGGCTGACGGGCTGCCGATCCTCAGACGCTTCAGTGGCGGCGGCGCGGTCTACCACGACCTGAGCAACTTGAACTTCTCACTCCTCATGCCGAAAACACTCTTGGATGGGCCCGGCGCTGCAAGCACAGGGTCGGGCCTGTCCAGGTACGTTGACTTGCTGAGAGGCGTTGTCCTCCGGGCGCTGTCCCGCGGCATGGCGGGGTTCGAGGCTCGCGGCGTGAGCGACATCGTCTTGAACGGGCGCAAGGTGAGCGGCAGCGCGCAGCGCATCGCCGCAAGTGCGGTGCTGCATCACGGAACGGTGATGCTCAAGTGCCCGCACGAGGCGATCGAGCGTTACCTGAAGGTGCCGCCCAACCGACCGGGCGTGCCCCACCGCGGGTTCGTCACCGGGCTGGCCGAGGAAGGATGGCCGCATGCGGAGGAAGCGCTCATGCTGTGGCTGGCCGAGGAGTTCGAGGCGGCGGTCGCGGACCTGGCAAGATAAGCGGTTTGAGTGCGGCGGCCGGTAGTTGAACCCTAGGGTGGTAGGAGTGGTCTGACTGGGTACTTCGTGATGAGTATAGATCGCATACAACAGGCGCAGGGGCTCAGAGTGGAGCGCACGGGGAGCGAATCCGAGCGGCGCCATCACGCCTATCCCGAGGAAGACTTCAGCGAGTTGCTGGAGGAATCGCTGGAGGGACAGGAACGGCAGAGCGAGGGCAACGGACCCAAGCCGCAGGGCGCAGGACCATCCGCCCACGGCGACACCGTGTCGCTCTCCACGGCTAACTTCCGTCCCGCTGCCGGGGCCGACAGGGTGTCCATCTCCACGCAAGGCTTGGTGGGCGCGGAGAGCCTGAGGGCCCGGCAGGGCGCTTTGCGGCTCAGCCTGGCGCAGCGGATCGCCCTCTCGCTGAAGGGGTTCCTTGCGCCTCCGGCCGACCGCGCTGAGGTGCGCGATCCTGAGAACGGCCCGCCAGCGGAGGCAGACGCGCGGTCGATCGATACCGTGGTTTGAGCGGGACCCACCTCGTCCCGGGCCACGACGCGCCTCACCCCCACTGTGCTTAGAGCTCGAAGAACTCGCCGCTCAGGGCGTTGACCCCGAAGGGCAGCGGGACTTGGACGCCTTTGCGGCCCGTGAGCTTGGTGCCGGGCTTCTGTTCCTCGACCCACTCCGTGTACCACGCATCGAACAGCCAGGCGGGCACGAGCTTGGTGCGGTCCCGGCGATCCTGCACAAAGCCAAGCTTGATGTCCGTGACGCTGAGCAGCGGCGGTTGAGAGTTGAAGCGCTTCAACAGCCCCTCACGCGCCTTGAGAATGGCGTCAGCGGCGGAGATGCAAGGCTTGGGGCCGCCCACCACCGTCAGCCCTCCGTCCCAGAAGTACTCCATTCCCGCGAGCAGCTTATCGCCGTCCAAGAGGATGTGCACGTAGGAGTCATATACCGGCACGGCGACGGGATTGCTCACTGCCTCGCCGTTGGCTCCCTTCGCCTGGTAGGAGGTCAAGTACTCCGGGTTGACGCGGTAGGCGAATAGCCGCTCGCCGAAGTGCTGGATGAGGGACTTCACGTTGGTCTGAAAGCCCGCAGGCACGGTGAGCTTGCCAAGCTTCTCGGCGACAAGCGCCTCCGCCGCAGCCTGCCCATCATGCTCGCTGTACACGTTGTGCCGTGTGACGTCCGCCTTTGTTTCGGTCTCCACCTTCACATCGGTGGCGTAAACGGCGGTGTGCGGGATGTTGTTGGCGTAGACGAACCCAGAGGAGTAGATATCTAGGAACACGGGCACGGATTCGACCTTCTGCGCCGGCCCGGTGATGCTGCGGATGCCGAGCTGCTCGTTGAACGCGAGATAGATAACCATGCCGCTCTTGTAGCGATGGCCTGGACCCCACAGCGGGCTGACAATGTCCTCCGTGCCCATCAGCGCCTCCTTTGGCCCGAGAAACCCGCTGATGAGCTTCTCGGCGTCCGGCGCCGTACTGCGCTTCAGTGGCGCAACCGCAGGCTGGATCTGGGGCACGGCGCAGTGCACGGTCAGGAAGCTGCTCTCCACCATTTGCTTGAGCCTGGAGTTCAGGTCCTGGTCCTGGCTCTCCCGCAGCTGTCCCGCCGCCGGGGACATGGCGAGCAGCACGCTGAGCAGCGAACCGGCTGCTACCCACAGCACTCGCATCTAACACCCTCCGCGCAATGAAGATACTGCTAAGACACGGCCAGCACCGCGCAGGTTCAACCTCAGCGCTCTCTCAGATACTGCATGATGCGGTGGACGAACTCGCCCACCACGGGCACGGAGTCGAAACTCTTCAGGATCAGGGCGAAGATACCCACGAGAATCGTCGTCCCGATCGCCCAGCCGAATCCCATGCACACGCCTCTCAGCGCCGAGGCAAAGAATCCCAGCGTCCAGATGTAGCGCGAGTGCACCCTGAGGACCCGCTCGTTGGAGGCGATGAGCGCGGTGATCCTCTCCGACAAGGTATGGATGTACTCGACCTCGCGGATGACGATATCCGGGATTCGGCCATTAGCGAACGAGGTCTCGTCCACCTTCTGCTGTCCGGTCTCGATCAACACGCGATTATAGCAGGGCATGGTCCCGCCGCCGTGCACAAGCCGGCAGCTGGGGAAGGGCTAGTGGCTCTCGGGCTTGGCGCCGGACCCGGGGGCCGTGCTGGGCGGTATCTCGGCCTGATCCGCGGGCAGAATCAGCTTCTGGGGCGGCCAGCCAGGAACGAAGGTGCGCACGGTCTTCAGCGCCATCGTGCGTGCCGGTCGCTTCTCCTCAGGGCGGGCGAGGAAGTCCGCCACGAACACGAAACGCCCGTAGGGGCTGGCGAACAGGCAATGGGCCGTCGTCTCGCCGTTCGGCGCCGGGTAGGAGAACTCCAAGGCCACGAACGGATAGCCGCGCACATCGAGCATTTCCCCATCAGCCTGGCCCTTGCCCCCAAGATCCGCCCGCAGGCGCTCAGCGAACGCCTTGAACCCCTCGCTCGGCTCCCGCGCGCGCAACGAGCAGATGACCTTGCGCAACGGCATGTCGTAGAGGTACGAGGCAACCATGTCCACGCCGTCCTTGGCGAACGACTCGGCTCCCAACTGCGCTGGGTCAGCGCCGAGCGGCAGCGCCAGCCTGTACCCGCCGCGCGCGCTCGCGAACCAGGAGAACATCGGCGGGGCGCCGTCGGGCTGGGGCGCAAGGTACTCCAGCATGTGCTCCGGCACCTGCCGCCGGACCACGCTGAGATCCTCTGGGCTGACCCCTTCGGTTGCGAACATCGGGCGCGGCACGCGGGGCAGTCGTACTCCAAGGGGCGCCTGCGCGGCCTCCAGGAAGTAGACGCCAAGGAACGCTGCCACTGCCGCCAGCCCCACCACCACTGCCACGGCAATTGGCGCGCGCCTGCCTTCAGGCGGCGCTGGGGCGCTGGGTCGGCTCTCCAATGGAGCGCGCTCGGCTCGGCGCTTGCCTCGACTCATCGCGCGTATATTACACGGCTCCGGCAGAGTTCAGGGGGCGCAGCCGCCTCACGAAGTCGGCGTGCCCTTCTCCGACTCCGCCTCGCGTGTGATTCGTCCCACGGCTTCATCGGCCAGCCGCGGACGGGTCTCGAAGAACTTGAGCACCTTGGTGCCCAGCGCGTTGCGCCGCCGGATCGCCACCATCCGGTCGCGGAACGCCGTCGGATGCGCCGCGTTCAGCTCCAGGGCGTAGGACGTATAGAGGATCGCCTCATCGTAGTTGCGGGCGCGCAGCAGCTCGCGGCCGAGCATCGCGAACAGCTCGGAGTCGCGGCAGCCGCTGTTCACCGCCTTCCTCAGACGCGGCAGCACCTCGCGGTGCCGTCGCTGGCGCATCAGGATGCGGGCGATCTCCACGTAGCTGGCGGGCAGCTTGTCGTTCAGCTCCAGGGCGCGCTCGAAGCAGCTGTAAGCATAGCTGAGCAGCCCCTTGCGCACGTAGGCCACCCCGAGCTGGTGGTGGATGATGGCGAAGTTGGGGTTGATCTCTAGCGCTTGCGTGTACTGCTCGATGGCGTCGTCGATCCGCCCATCGCTGAGATAGCTTTCTCCCTGGGCGAGGAAGTTGCGGGCGAGCATCCCGCGGCGGGCATGGCTGATCTGCTCCGCGGCGAATGCCACCACGTTGCCGACGTTGAGCAGCACGCAACTGATCGTGCCCTCCAGGCGGCGGCGGATGGCGTCGCCGCGCACCAGCTCCACCGCCTGCGAGGGCTCATTGGAGCTGGTCACCAACTCCTTCATCTCGCTCACCGAGAGCGAGCGCGTTAGGCTGGGCGAGAGCAGCAGCACCTGGTCGCCGTCCTTCAGCCGCCGCTTCAGCCGCTGGGTGCGCACCATCTCGCCGAAACCGAGCCGCTCCTGCTCCTCGGAGCTGAGCGCCGCCTCGGCGTTGCCCACCACCGTTTCGTCGAGCACCGTCCACTTGTCCTCGTGCAAGTCGAGGATCAACCCCTGGCTCATCACCGAATAGTCGGCCTCCCCGATGCGGTGCAGGTACAGCGTGTTCTCCTGCACCATTCCGATCAGCGCCGACAGGCCGTATGTCTTGACCTTGCCCGCCGAGAACGCCTCGCGGTACAGGCGCTGGTTTAGCAGCTCGCAGGCGCGGTCAAGGAAGGCCGAGGGGTCCGCCTTCTGCAGCTTGGCCAGCTCGGCCGACGCGCTGCCGGGGTTGAACAGCATCTCGCGCAGGCCCTTGAGCGCGGAGGTCGCCGCCCGCGAGGCGTCTCCCAGCTCCCGCCCGTGGCCGACGAGCAAGGCGATCGCCCCCCGCGCGCGGTTGTTCACCGCCGGCAAGCGCACCACCAGCGTCTCCTCGGCCTTCTCGCGCGAGTTCTTCCCCACCATGGAGAGGTCGGCGAAGTCGAAGAACAGGTTGGGGATCTCAACCTGCTCCTTGCGGTCGTAGCCCAGGAGCACGATCAGCTCCTGCTTCAGCTCGTGCACCGTCTGGTAGCGCGCCGCCGGGTTCTTCTCCAGCAGGCGGATCAGCATGTCCTTCACTTCGGTGTTGAACAGCGCGGACTCGATGCGCGTGGCGGCGCTTAGGTGCAGGTGGTCGTCGATGATCTCCTGCTCGATCTTGAAGCTGAAGGGCGGATGGCCGACGAGCATTTCGAAGAGCAGCGTGCCCAGGCAGTAGAGGTCCGAGCGGATGTCGCAGGGCGTCTCGCGGATCAGCTCCGGACTCAGGTACTCCGCCCCGACGTAGTTTAGGTTGCCGTGGGTGAGGAAGTACTCCGCCGTCAGCGCGTCGCCGAGCTTCACCGTGTGCAAATCGTTGGTGATAAACACGTTGCTCGGCTTGATCGCACCGTGGTAGGGGATCCCCGCGAACTGCAGCCCCTCCAGCGCCTTGCAGAGCTGGAAGATCACGCGCCCGGCGTCGCTTAAGGGCAGCGTGCCGCGCTTGATCAAGAGCTGCTCCAGGCTCTGCAGGCCGGACTCCACGGCGATGAAGCCGTTCTCGAAGTGGACGCCGACGTCGAGAACCTCCATCACGTGCTCGTGACGCAGGCTGAGCAGTTGCTTGAAGCGCGTGTTGAACGCGCCGCTGAGATCCGGATGGCTGCGCAGGTCGATGAGCTTCACCACGCAGCGGTGTCCCTCCTCGCGGGTGTCCGTGGCTATGTACAGCCGGCTGATGCGGCCGCGGGCGATCTCCTCCCCCACCTGGAAGCGCCCGTTGACCAACGTGTCCAGGATAAAGGTCTGGAACCGCAGGCCCGCTTCCTCCACCCCAGCGAGGGCGATCACGTCGTCCAGGACCTGCTGGTACGAGGCGTAGTGCTCCTCCGCCAGCGGCATGAGCATCTTGAACAGTAGCTCCCGGATCGGCAGCGGCAGGCCCGGCACAGCGCCGATGCGCTCGCGCAGCGCTTCCGCCTCCAGCAGGTCGCTCTCCGAGCATAGTTCGCGCCACGGCTGCGCGCTGACCAGCTCCAGGCCGATCAGCCCCAGCGCGTACACGTCGTACTGCCAGAGGGCCATTTCGAGAGTGGCCAGCGCCTCCGGCGGCATGTATCCGGCCAGGCCGCCCTCGCGCCGGGCTAGAGCCTCCCTAAGTGCCGCCGCCGGATAGCCGAAGAACGCCAGCTTGGACTCGCCATGCTCCAGCGAGATGCGGACGTTCTCCGGGTGCACCATCTGGTGGCAGGCGATGCCCTTGCTCTCCGCGAAGCACAGCGCCTTGAGCTGCTGGCGCAGGAACAACAGCAACTCCGCGGGCGGCAGCGCCTTGAGGTGCTCGAAGGAGCCCAGCGGGCGCCCGAAGTCCGGGTAGACGACGTACGACCGCCCATCGTGCCGCCCCCACGCCAGCGGCCTCAGCACCCCCGGATGCTCCTGCTGGGCGAGGATCAGCGTCACCCGCCTCAGCTCCTCGAGCTGCTCCTCGGCGAGGATGCTCTCGTCGAGCACCAGGCAGAAGACCTTGGACTGGTCGGCGAGGCTGAAGCCTGAGAAGCGGTCGCCGACGGCGCTGGCCCCAAGGTGGTTGTTGATGTGGTACTTGTCGACCTGGAATGGAGTTTCCATCGGCCGCCTTTCCGTACACGGAGATACGCTGCATTATACCGGTGCGCGACGGGATGGGCCGGTCACCATCCGGACTTAACCGCGACGCCTGAGGCGCGGCGAAGCCTGCATCACGAACCTCAGCCCTTCCTGGGTGTGATCACGATCAGGCGCTGGTAGACCTCGTCAAGCAGCGCCAGCCTCTCCTGGTCCAGGGGCAGGAGGGTGCTAAGGCTGTCTACGAACGCGGGCGGCAGGGACCGGCCCTCCTCACGGCGGAATCCGCGCACCAGCCTCATAGCGATGTCGCGTCCAACGGGGTCAACCATGATCTCCTCTGGAGTCGGCTCCTTCCCCGTGCTGGAGGCCTCCTGCAGTTCCTTCGTGCGCTGTGCAAGCCGCATCGTGTCGCGCTTTGACAGCTCGTCCTTCGGCTCGGTCTGCTCCAGGACCCGCAGCGCGCCGTCAGGACCAACCAGGCGGTACTCGTTTTTCTTGTTCCCGATGTAGTGCTCGTATCCTACCACCCCTCTTGCCATCGCGAACTTCACCGGCTTCGCCGGGATTGCGCCGATGTCCTTCCGCAGTGCCTGGGCGACGGCGGCATAGTCAGGGCGCTCCTGAAGTTGCCCCGTCTCCCAGTCGTAGGCCAGCAGCTTGCCGTCGTCCGTCAGCACGGTCCTAGTCAGGCGCTCGCCGATGAATAGCTCCCCGATTGCCACGCCGGGCGGCGTCTGCTGCACCTGCTTCAGGATCTCCTTTCCCTCCCATAGCGCAAAGCGGCGCGACCCCGCATCGTAGGAGAGCAGTGCCAGCCCGTGCTCGTCGGACCAAAGGTCAGACGAACGAGTCCCAGTGCCAACGGCCTTGGCACCCTGCAGGTCGACGGGGATGCGCAAAGTGATTGCGCCGGAGTCCGTGTCCATAAGGCCGTCGTAACGCGTCTTGTCAACCTGCGCGCCCGGTTGGGCCTTTGGACGGCGCACGCTGACCAGCAGGGCCTTCTGAGACACGACAAGCAACGGAGTTCCCGGCCTCATCTCGGGCACCTTTGCCCGCAGCACAATCTCAATCGACCCCTCTCTGAGAGCGAATTGGGACACGCACAACCCCTCGTCGAAGGTGGCTCTGGGTGAAGAGAGGCAGGCGAAAGTGACGCTCTGCAGGGAAGCCACGGGCCGCATGTAGTAGGTATCCGCCGGGAGTGGGATCGCCGCGACGCTGAACCGCACGCTCTCCGCGGCGCTTCGGTATCTCGCGTATCCCGCAAAGACCAACCCTCCCAGGATGCCGATAGCGATGACCACTACCACGACCCTGATGAACAGGGCCTTTCTGCCGGTTCCCTCCCGCGCTCCACCTGTATCGACACTGTCGGCACCCATGCGTCAAGCCTAGGCCGATGCGCTTCGGAAGTCAAGCCGGGTGGTGTGCCCCCTATTCGTAGTGCAGGGCGCGGATGGGGTCTAGGCCGGCGGCGCGGGAAGCAGGGTAGACGCCGAAGAACAGGCCCACGCTGACCGTGACGATCACCGCGATGGCGATCGACACGGGCGTGATCACCGGCGGCGGGACGTTGGCCTCCGGCGGCAGCTTGTCCATGTACTTGCAGGCGATCACCGCCCCCAGCGTCCCCAGACTGCCGCCGATGATGCAGATCGTCACCGACTCCAGCAGGAACTGCCACAGGATGTTCGTCCCCGTGGCGCCCACCGCCTTGCGCAAGCCAATCTCGCGCGTCCGCTCCTGCACCGAGACGAGCATGATGTTCATCACGCCCACGCCGCCGATCAGCAGCGACAGCGCCCCCATGATCACCAGGAACTTCTGCATCGACGACGCCGTCTGCTCCCGCTGCTCGCGGAACTGCGCCACGTTGAAGAAGTGTATCGGGTCGAGATCCTTCGCTTTCTCCGGGTCCGTCTCTTCCGGGACGGGAATGCGCGGGTGGCGCAGGTGCAGCAGCTCCCGCACCTGCATCTCGGCGAGATCAGAGTACTTCGTATCCCGCACCTGCATGTCGATGTCGCCCACGCCCGGGTTCAGGCCGGTGAAGGCCGGCATCCGGTCGCGGGCGGTGTTGAACGGGATGATCACGCGCGCGTCGGGATTCTGCCACCGCGTCCCCCCCTTCTCCTTGAGCACGCCGACCACCAGGAAGCGCTTGCCCCCCACCATGATGTACTGGTTGAGCGCGTCGGCCTCGAAGAACAGGCTGTACTTGGTCTCGCTGCCGATGACGCACACGCGCTCGCTCATCGTGTTCTCGTCTTCAGTGAACGGCCGGCCACGGTCCATCACGTCGTTGTCGATCACGAAATAGTCCGGCTCGCTGGCGATGACGTCATAATTCTGCAGAACCGTCGTTTCCCGCCGCACGTCCAAGTTGGCGTCGGCGCTGGGCACCGCCAGGTCGATGGTCGGGCACTCGGCGCGGATCGCCTGCAGGTCGTCCATCGTCAGCACTTCGCCCTCGGGCAGGGGCAATGAGTCGTGCCTGCGCCAAAAGCCCACTCCTAGCCGCTTCGCCCCCCAGGCCTCGAAGCGTTGGAGCAGCTCCTTCTTCGTGCCCTCGCTGTACGCCAGGAGCACGATCACGCTGCCCACGCCGACCATGATGCCCAGCACGGTGAGCAGCGTGCGCAGCCGGTTAGCCATGATGCTGCGCAGCGCGACGATCAAGACTTCGATGAAGAACATCGCCTAGAACCGCCTCTGCTGCTCCTGCTTGATCGGACGCTCGATGATCACCGTCTCCCCCTCCTTGAGCCCATCCTTCACCTCGTATCTCAACCCGTCGGTGAACCCCAGCGTCAGCTCGCGCCGCTCGCGCTGCTTCTGATCCTTGGGGTCAGGCAGCACCTGGCAGTACGGCTTGTCCTTGTCGTACTGAATGTACTGCGCCGGGAGCATCAGCACCGCCGGGTGATCCTCGAGCACGATGTCCACGCTCGTGCTGAGCTCTGGGCGCAGCAGAGGCCTCGTTCCTTGGAGCGTCTCGCCAGGCTTGCCCTGCCCGGGGCGCTTCCCCTGCGCTGCCTGCCCCCCCCGGCCGCCCATCCCGATGATCACCGCGCCGCCGCCCATGACGCGCACGCCGTTGCCCCCGACCTTCCGCGCTCCCGCCTGGCTATCCTCCTTGTCGGCCTTGGCGCTCTCCAGGTCGATGGCAATCTCAGTCTGGAACCTCGCGCCGCTGCTGCCCCCGAACGCGGAGTTCGAGTCCGTCTCGCCCTGGGGGTAGACCTTCAACAACCGCCCGCGCCACACCCAGCCGGTGAAGGCGTCCGTCGTGATGCGGCACGGCAGGCCCGGGCTCACCTTGCCCAGGTCGGTCTCCTCAATGTACGCCTTGACGTACAGCGTGCTTAAGTCGCCGATGGTCGCCACCACCGTCCCCGAGTTCATGCCGCTGGTGCCGCTCGCCACCGCCGTGCCAATCTCCACCTGCCGCGTCAGCACCGTGCCGTTAAGCGGCGAGGTGATCGTCGTGTACCCCAGCTCCTCCTTGGCGTTGTCCACGTCCGCCTGGGTGCGCTCTACGCGCAGCCGCGCCAGCTCCAGCTCCTCCGGCTGCGGGCCGGCCAGATCCAGCTTGAGCTGCTCCTCGGCCTGCCGCAGGGACTCTTCGGCGCTGTCCAGTGCCTGCTTGGCCTTGATTAGCTCGTCGTCCGTGGCATACCCCTTGTCGTAGAGCGACTTGATCCGGTCGTACGTCGCCTGCGCCTCGTCACGGTTCAGCTGCGCCTGGCGCACCGCCGACTCCGCGGATGCCTTCTGCTGTGGAGAGAGGCTGCGCTGGGTCAGCTTGAGCTGAGCCTTGGCCGACTCCAGGTCCACCTCCGCCTGGCGCAGGCGGGCAAGCACCACTTTGTCGTCGAGCTTGCACAGCACGTCGCCCTTCTTCACCTCGTCCCCGGGCTCGATCTTCAGCTCCTCAACCACCCCTGACGCCTTGGACTTCACCTCCACCAGCACGCGGGGCACAATCGTCCCGTCCGCCGGCACGACGAGCCTCAGGTCGCCGCGGCGCACCTGGGTAGTCTGGATGTCCGTCTCCTTCTTCGTCGGCTTGAACAGGGGTATGACGTAGCGGTAGACGACGAACGCCAGGCCGAGAATGACGACCCAGGTGAAGACTGCGCGCGCGATTCGCATGGCCTAAGTGTATATCCTGACTGGCGGCAGGCGGCGTTAGTTCAACCCGGCGCCAAATTGACACGCCCGAAAGCTCTCCGGTATACTTCAGGCGCCAAGGGTCGCTAGCTCAGATGGTTAGAGCGCATCCCTGATAAGGATGAGGCCGCTGGTTCGATTCCAGCGCGACCCACGTCCTTCCACGCCCCGGCTAAGGGCGGAGCCCCTGCAGAGGCAGTCACGCGCCCCGTCCTCAGAACTTCACGATGAGCGAAATCGCTTCGTGCTCGGCGACGGGGCCCTCCCTCAGGGACTCCGCCAGGTAACAGGCGAGGATCAGCTTGCCCACAGCGTCCAAGGCGGTGCGCGCCGCTTTCACCTGGCTCGCCACCTTGCGGCAGTTCGCCCCTTGCGCCACCATCCGCTGCACCCCCCGCACCTGGCCCTCCACCCGGCGCAGGCGGTTCAGCACATCCTCGCGCAGTCCGTCATCAAGCTCCATGGCCGGATCTTAGCACATACCATACCGGGTATGCCTTGGTGCCGCGGGGAGTTGCCGAAGACAACCAGGCAAGGTAGAATGCACTATCACTCTGAGGAGGAGAGGATGCCCGACCTTTACAAGCCACCCTGCCTGGCGGATTTGGACCTGCCGTTGGGGAAGCGAGTCCGCCTGCACCGCCTGCTTTACGAACACGGCCCGGGACACGGCAAGCTGCTGATCCTGCCGATTGACCAGGGGCTGGAGCACGGCCCGCTGAACTTCTTCGCAAATCCGGAGGCGAAGTATCCCCGCTTCCAGTACGAGCTGGCCAAGCGCGGCGGGTACAGCGCCATCGCCCTGCACTACGGCCTGGCGGCGAAGTACCTGCGCGACTACGCCGGCGAATTGCCGCTGATCTTGAAGATCAACGGCAAGACCAACATCCCTTCAGATGCCGAGGCCTTCTCGGCATTGACTGCGACCGTCGAGGACGCCGTACGGTTGGGCGCCGACGCGGTGGGTTACACGCTGTTCGTCGGCAGCCCGCGGCAGGACGAGGACATCGCGCAGTTGATGGAGGTGCGCTCCGAGTGCGACCGGTTCGCGATGCCGCTGATCGTCTGGAGCTATCCCCGCGGGTCGGCGATCGACGCCAAGGGGGGCCGCGACAGCTTCTACGCCGTGGACTATGCGGCGCGCGTGGCTCACGAGATGGGGGCGGACATTGTGAAGGTCAACTTGCCGAAGATCAACCCCGAGAAGGACGCGACCGCTCCCGCGCCGTACAACACGCTGAAGGTGGATGAGGCCGAGGCGTTCCGCCAGGTCGTGGAGAGCGCCGGCCGGACCTTGGTGCTGGTCAGCGGCGGAACGAAGATGAGCGATGAGGATCTACTGCGCAAGGCACGCATGAGCTTCGCCGCCGGTGCGACAGGCCTGATCTTCGGACGCAACATGTGGCAGCGCCCAATGGACCAGGCTTTGGCGCTTACTGAGCAGGTGAAGGAGATCCTGCGGGAGTTCGCCTAGGGCGGGCCGCGGGCGCGGCGGGCTCGCTCCCGCCGCTCTCGGCGACCAGGCAAGAAAGTGAAAACCCCCGGCCCAAGTCCGGGGGTTTTGCTCTCAGCCTAGTTTGCCGAATCAGCCTTGCCAGCCGAAAACCTCTCTCCCTGTCGCTATTAGTCGCCTCTACCTATCGCCTTCAGTCGTGTTGTAGTCGACGCGTGACGACTTCTTATCCACGCCGGAGTCGAGCGTGACTATTACGCCGTCGGGGATCGTATCGCTACCGCCGTCGTTACGCACCGGGCTGGGCGGCAGGCCCGTGCTGCAGAGGCAGGGGATCTCACCGAACACCAAACCGTAAATGCACTGGAAGGTGCACGCCACGGTCCGATAGCAGCCCTTGTAGTTCCCGTTCCGGTTGTACACGTCCTGTGCGGGGTTGCGCAGCGAGCCGTAGCCAGCGAGCGTATACCCGAGGACGTCGCCAAAGCCGTAGATCGGCGTCGACGTGCCTTCCATGCCGCGGACATAGTAGCTGAAGTTGCCGACCAGACGCTTGTTGCCCGAGGGTCTGACCCAGCCGCCCGGCGGGTTCTTCAGGGACTGTGTGTCGTCGTAAGGCGGGTTGTCGTACATGTGGTGGACATAAAGGTCACCGATTATCGACTGATTGGTTGAGAAACGTGGCGGTCCGAAGATCTCGACCATCTTGTTCGCATCGATGCCCTGGATCGCAGCGCGGTAGCACCCCCCGGAGGTGGTGCCGGGGAAAACGTGCCTGAGCGTCGGCAGGATCGTGCTCGCCTTGGCCCGAATGAACGGGTTGCGCGGGTAGGAAGCCATGTAGCTTTCCATGATAATCGGGTCACCGACGTCCGTAGCCGCCGGCAACCAGGCCCCAGCCCGCCCCGCGTTTGGAATGTCCCGCGCTGGGTCAAGACCCTGGTCAGTCAGCCATTGCGCCCAGACGACATAGGTGTCCGTCCAGTCGCCACCCATGATGAGGTTCGGGTAGTTGTTCGCCGGCGAGTCCACCGCGTAGCGCTCCAAGGCGATTTGGATGGCGTGCACGTTCTGCTTGACCTCGGCTTCCTTCGCCTTGTCCTTGACCTTGATGAAGTTCGGTAGGGCGATCGCGACCAAAACACCGATGATCACGATCACCACCAGTAGCTCAATCAAGGTGAATCCTTTCTTTGTCATTGTCGTTTAGTCCTCCTGAACCGCTTCAGTTCATGGAACAACCCGGACCCCGGAGGGCCCGGAAGCACACACTAGCCGCCGCTGCTCACGACTTCATTCACGATCTTCCTGTCGATACCGCTGTACAGGTGGATGATGATGAAGTCCGGCATACTGTCGGAGTACGGCCGCTCATCGAAGTCGCCGACGCTTGGATACATCCCGGCCCGAACCCACGGGTTGCGTTCCTGGCCCAGGGTCAGGTACCCCGTGCGGGCGACTGGGTTAGGCACGCCCCAGAGCGACGAAAACACGGCCTTGTCAAGGTCCTGGCCCTTCGTGTTGCGCGCGCCGATCGCCGTCAAGTCGTAGCCTGAAACATCCAGGCTAGCCACAAGCCGCGAGTCGCTCAGGCCGCCACTTAGCGGCGGGTTGCTGCCACTGGTCTCGTTGAACCACGACCCGGGGTTGTACGGCTTCTGAATCTGGTTATGCGCCCAGTTCGTCGCCCCGTCGGCCCAGCGCGGGTGGTAGGTGAAGTTACCCGGCAAGTCTGTCAACACGTTCGCGTTTTGGTAGGTCAGCGTCCACTGGGAGACCAGTTGCGGCAGCTCACCCCACCACGAAACGTCGAACATCAGGAACCCGTCGATTCCGCCGAAGCCCTTCATGTTGAGGTTCACAATGTTGGACTTGGCTGCAAAAATGCGGGCGTTCGCGCCCTGCTGGAACGGGTTCCGCGGGTACTTGGGCATGTACCCCTCGTACTGGATGCTGTCGCCGAAGGCGTTCTGCAGGGTAATGTCCTGGGCCATCAGCGCCCCGCCCGTCGTCTTGCGGTAGTCCCATCCATTGGGGCCGGTGTCCATCCAGAACATGTCAAAGGGCAGGTGGATGAAGCCATCACCGTACCAGGAAATGGTGGGGTTGTAGTTCAGGCCGGGGTAGCCGAACCCGTCACCCTTGTAGAAGCTGACCGTCCCGATGTTGCTCACCGGGTCGCCGCCGTAGAGGAAGTACGGGTAGTTGCCTTCCATGTCGGTGGCGTAGCGCTCAATCGCCAGCTGGACTGAGTGCAGGTTCTGCTTGACCTCCGCTTCCTTCGCCTTATCCTTGATCTTGATGAAGTTCGGAAGCGCGATGGCCACTAAGATGCCGATGATGACGATCACCACCAGCAACTCGATAAGCGTGAAGCCTTTTGCTCTCAAGGCCTATTCCTCCTTTCTGGTTATGGTAGTACGGGAAGCCACAGCGTAGGGTCGTAAGCTGGGCCGAGTATAGCCCAGCCCACTCGCTTTGTCAATGATACATAGGGGTGCCCGGAGCGGCCTCCGGGTACGTCCTGCCTAACAAGACGCCTGCCGGCGCCCAAAGGTTACAAGTGTTCAGGAGAGCATCTCGTCCCACCCGCTCAGCCGCCCGAAGTAGCTCACGTCTTCCCCGTACTGTACCAGCACCTCGTGCAGCGCGCGAACCACGTTGGCATCGAGGTGCACGCCGCTCAGCCCGCCGTAGTGGTCGAAGTACTGCTGGGTCATCTTCTCGCACTCGGCCAGCGCCTCGGAGGGCGTCCTCCCCGCCTTGTAGGGGCGGGTTTGGGTGAGGGCCTGGAACACGTCCGCGACGGCGAGGATCCGGCCCTCCAGCGGGATCTCCTCCTCCTTCAGCCCAAACGGGTATCCCTCGCCGCTCAGCTTCTCGTGGTGCATCCCGGCGATTCGCGGGATATCCCGCAGGTCGCGGCGGAACGATATCCGCGAGAGGATGAGGATCGTCTTGAGCACGTGACTGTGCATCATCCGCTTCTCGGCGGCGTCGTGCTTCCCCGGCTTGAGCAGCACCGAGTCCGGGACACCGATCTTGCCGTAGTCGTGCAGGATCGCCGCGATGCGGATGCGCTCCACCCGCTCCTCGGAAAGCCCCATCTGGCGGGCGATCGCCACGGCGATCCCCGTTACCATCCGCGTGTGGTTGCTCGTCGTCGGATCGCGCGCGTCAACACTCTGCGCAAGGGTGACAATGAAGCTGTCAAACTGTCGCTTCTGCTCCGTGTAGAGCATGGCGTTCTCAACGGCGACGGCTGCGAAGCCCGCCATGGCCGTGAGCAGCTCGATGTCCTCTTCAGTAAACTGCCCTGCGGTGCCGTTGGGGCCGAGGCGGTTCACCGCCTGGACGACGCCCAGCAGGCGGCCGTCGTGGCTCTCCATCGGCACCGCGAGCAGGTTGTGCGTGCGGTAGCCGCTGCGCTTGTCGGTCTCGGGGTCGAAGTACGGGCTGGCGTAGGCGTCGTTGACCAGAATCGTCTCCCGGTGCAGGGCGGCCGTCCCCGCCACGCCCTTGCCCAGAGGCAAGCGCACCTCCATCGCCAGTCCCTCGCCGAGATAGGTGAAGATGTCGTCGCGGTCCGGGTCGTAGAGCCAGAGCGTGCTGCGGTCGGCGCTGACCAGCATGCTCGCCTGGCGCATCACCTCCTGGACGAGCGGCTTGAGCTCCAGCCGCCCGCTGATCAGCTTGCCGACGTTGAGCAGGAGCTTGAGCTTCTCCGCGTCCGAGGCGATCAAGCCGGCGCCTAAGTCCATGGGGAGAGTTTAACGCATCAAGCGCCCCTCTGCACCATGTCCGCCGAGGATCCCACTGAAAGCCTGGCTAGCCGTCCCGCCGCGACCAGTCGTAGGGCACTTCCCCGGAGTGCGGGTCGATGCGGTACTCGTCCGGCTCGGCGTAGTCGTAGAGCTCGGTGGGCAAATTGAGCAGCAGGCAAATCCCCCCGCCGATGTTCTTGAACCCATGATAGACGAGCGGGGGCACGACGATCAGCGCCGGCCGCAGTTCCCCGGCGAAGAACTCGTTGACCTCGCCGCGCGTGGGCGAGTCGTCCCGCGGGTCGTAGAGCACGACCTTCGCCATTCCCCGCACCACGCAGAAGTGGTCCGTCTGGCGCTGGTGGTAGTGCCAGGCCTTCACCACCCCCGGGTAGGCGGCGGTGATGTACGCCTGGCCGAACTGCTGGAAGAGCGGATCGTCGCTGCGCAGGATCTCCATCAGGTATCCGCGCTCGTCAGGTATCAGGCTCAGCTCTTTGTAGGCCGCTCCAACAATCATGTTTGCTGCTCCTCGTCGCTCCCGCCGTCGCTGACGGCTGGGGCTGGAATCTCGACCAGAAGGTTGCTCATGTCCTCTCCGACGACCCACGATTTCTCCGTTACCATGGCCGGCACGGCCTTGGAAAGCGCCTCCTGAAGCGAGCTGTGGGGCGTCATGCCCCAGGCGCGCACCAGGCCGGGGTCGAGCTCGGTCACCATGTGGATCGCGTATTCGGCGGACAGGTGCTTCAGCGAGAACGAGCACAGACTGCCCAGGTTGAACTCCCGCTCCAGCAGATCCCGCGCTCCATCGGGAGTGAGGTCCCGGAAGGCCGCCATCGTCCTGGGCCCCTCCCCCTCCTCACACCGCGCCACCCAGATGATCGTCGCGCCCGGGCTGAGTGCGCCCAGGGTGTGGCGCAGGGACTTATGCGCCTGGAACAGCGACACGTCCTTGGGGTACCCCCCCGCCCCGATGACCGCGATGTCGGCAGGGCGATCGCATGCCAGACGGCTGTGCTCGTCGAGGAACGCGGCGCCGAGGCGCAGCACGTAGCCGTGGTCGCCGGCGCCCAGCCAGGCCACTTCCTTGGCGGAGTTGAGCACCACGTTCACGCACAAGTCGGGCTTCAGCAGCATGGCCGCCTCGTGCATGTCCTCGCTGACGGGGTTGTCCACCAGCACGCCGGGACGGACGCGCTCGCCGAAGGTGCCGCGGCTCCTGTCGTAGGCCAGGCTATGGTTGTGGCAGATGCTCTCCCGCCCCGCCACGCTGGGCAGCACCGCCTTGCGCCCCCCGGTATAGCCCGCGAAGTAATGATATTGGATACCGCCAGTGAGGATCAGCACCTCCGCGTCGGACACGCGGCTGTCCACGAACAGGGACGTGCCGTAGTCGGTGCGCCCGGCCTTCTCCATCCTGTCCATGGCGTCGCAGTCGTGGTCGAGCACTTGAAAGCGCCGGCACAACTTGGGCGTAAAGCAGGCTGCCTTCTCATCGGCGGTCATCGGCCGGTGAGTGCCCGACCCGACGTACAGCGAAATGCGGCCCGCGGGGATGCCGGCATGCACCAGCTCCTCGAGCAGCGCGGGCAGCCACACCTCGTAGGCGTTGTAGCGGGTGTAGTCGGCGACCACCACGACGGCGTTGTCCTTGCCGGCGCACAGGTCCTTCAGCGACCGCTGGCCCACGGGATCAGCCAGAGCCTCGCGCAGAACGGCCACCGGATCGGGCAGCGCGGGCATCGGCTGTCCCCTTAGAACGCGCGCGTCGAGGCCCTCGGGGAGCGACAGGGCAAGGGCTTCGCGGCCGTAGGGTATGGCCAGCTCAGGCACGCGGCAATTGTACCCGCCGGTGGGACGAGCGATCGGCGCAAGGCAGGCCGGATCAGCGCTCCTTGAGCGGCCTGCGCTGCGGCGGCCAGAGGCGGCCCACGCTGTACACGGCCGCTGCGAGCAGCACCGCCAACACGCCGATCAGTATCAGCAGGAACAGCCACGCCGGGACGTGCAGCGCGTAGACCAGCGCCACCGGCAACGAGTTGAGCGGCAGCACTAGGACCGCGGCGATCAGCGCCAGCATCGCCGTGCGCCGGTAGAGCCCGATGAGCAGAAAGGCCACCAGGATCGCCTGGTTGAAGAGCACGATCATCGCCCCACTCGAGATCAGCTGCCAGCCGAAGCCTCTGGCCTGCTCGCGCTCGGGCGAGATGAGCATGTAGCCGATGAACAGCAGCGCGAAGGCGATCACCGGCGGGACGAGCACGTGCTCGAGCTGGAGGAACGTGCCACCGACGACCTCGATGGGCTTGATGGACGTGAGCCGCAGCAAGTCGAGCGTCCCCGGCTGGCGGTAGCCGCTGATCTGGTAGTAGGCGGTGAACACCGTGGCGAAGCCGTAGGTCATCGTGAAGAGCATGTAGAGCGTGAATGGGCCGTAGTAGTCCCCCACGTAGTTACGGACGTCCTCGTTCGCACCCACGAGCCACTGCAGCGCGAGGGGCAGGGCGATGGCGCAGAGCCAGGCGAAGAGGTAGAGGTTGTTGCGGGCCGCCATCCGTGTGCCCTGCTTGAGTACGGCTTGCCAGCCCACGCGCCTAAGTCTAGCAGCGGCCTGCTGTGGTATTATTCCGCACCTCCTCCCGTACTAGGCGGGGGGATGAGCGAGGTGCGGTGTGAAGAAGGGCATCCATCCAGAACTGAAGCTCGTGAAGGTCACGTGCGCCTGCGGCAGCGAGTTCGAGGCGCTCTCGGTGCGTGACTCGATCCGCGTGGAGATCTGCTCCAGCTGCCATCCGTTCTACACCGGCAAGCGGAAGATCGTCGACACCGCCGGACGGGTCGAGCGGTTCGTTTCGCGTGCGGGTAAGGGCCAGACCTACGGGGCGAAGACCAAGCCCAAGGAGTCCGCGCCCAAGCGGGTGCGCGCCAAGGACTAGGGATGCACCTGCGCCGCCGCTCCACAATGGGCACCGCCCGCCACCCAGGCTTGCCAAGACGCGCCCTTTGGCTTGGCCCGTTGCTGGCCGCGCCCATCCTGCCCTATGGCGGGCAGGCCGCCATCGAAGGCGTGATGATGAAGGGGAAGGCGCACGCCGCTCTTGCCATCCGCCGCCGCGACGGCAGCGTCGAAGTGCTCGACCGTGGCGCCAGGCCGCGCTTCCCGCGCCTCGCCGCGCTGCCCTTCGTCCGAGGCTTGTTCATTCTGGCGGACATGCTGTCGCTGGGGATGTGGGCGCTGAGCGAAAGCGCCCGGCGCTACGAGCTGGACCATCCCAGCAGCGGGGAGGCGCCGAAGCCAGACGAGCGCCGTGCCACAGCGGCGAAGACCAGCGCAACGCCGACCTTCGTCGAGCAGTTGATGATGGTGGTGTCGCTGATCCTCGCGCTGGTGATCTTCAAGATCGTGCCCGCGGCGGCGGTGACGGGCATCTTCGCCCTGATCGGCTGGGGGCCGCTGCACCAGATCGCGGCGCCGACCTTCAGCCAGCAGCTGCTGGCCAACGCCATCGAGGGCGCCATCAAGCTGTTCATCTTCGTGGCCTACATCTGGGGGGTGGGACGGCTGGCGGACGTGCGGCGGGTCTTCGAGTACCACGGCGCCGAGCACATCGTGATCAACGCCTACGAGCACGACCCCGACGACCAGCAGCTCACCTTCATCCAGAGCCACGGCGTGGCCCATCCGCGCTGCGGCACGAGCTTCATCGTCATTCTGGTGCTGCTGTCCGTCCTGCTATTCGCCGTGCTGGACTGGGCGCTGCTCGCCGCGGGGGTGCCCGCGCGCAACAGCCTGCCGGTGTGGTGGGTGCGCTGGCCGCTGCGCATCGTCGGGCTGATCCCGCTGGCCGGCATCAGCTACGAGATCATCAAGGCTGCCTTCCGCTACTACGGCAACCCCCTGCTGCGGCCGCTGCTGCGTTTCGGCATGCTGTTCCAAACGCTCACCACCCGCCGCCCCAGCGACGAGCAGGTGCAGGTCAGCCTGGCCGCGCTCAACCGCGCGCGGCTGCTCACGGAGGGCATCGCGGAGCCACCGGTGCCGTGCAGCACCGTGGCGGTGGCGAGCTAGGATGACGTGGCCGGTGCCATCGCGGGCGGGGGTGGGGTGGAGCGCTTTTCCCCATCACGTCTGGCAAGGCGAACGCGGCAGCTTGCGAATGCGTCGCAACGTGCGTATGCTAGACTTATCGTTCGTGCCGGGAGCTCCCGCCGGGATCGGCGCGTGGGCGGCCCGAGGCAGAGAGGAGGCCTATCGATGGGCAAGTACGTTTGGTTTGGTTTGTTTGCATTGCTTCTGCTGGCGCTGCTCAGCGGCTGTCCTCGCAAGCAGCCGCAACCCGCGCCGACCCTGCCACCGGCTGCAGGCCAACCCAGCGGCCTAGTGAAGGGCGCCGGCGGCGAGACCGGAACGCCACCGGCCGAAGCTCCTCCCGCCGGCGAGGCGCCCGCTCCGGGAACGGAGACTCCGCCTGCCGCCGGGCAAACTCAGCCGGGTGCTGAACAACCAGGCGCAACTACACCGCCGGAGGGAAAAATGCCGGGAGAAACCGCTCAGACGGGCACGACGGAAGTGGTGTTTGAGACGACGAAGGGCAACATCGTTCTCACCGTGCACGGCGACTGGGCGCCGCTTGGCGTAGCGCATTTTCTGGAGCTGGTCAACGCCAAGTTCTACGACGGCGCGCCGTGGTTCAGGGTGATGGAGGGCTTCGTCGCCCAGTGCGGCATCTCCGCCGACCCGGCGCTCAACAAAGAGTGGGGCGAGAAGACGATCAATGACGAGCCGGTGAAGCAGGGCAACGAGGCTTGGTACGTCGCCTTCGGCAAGACCAGCCAGCCCAACAGCCGCAGCACGCATATCTTCATCAACCTGTCGGACAACACCCGGTCGCTCGACCCCCAGGGATTCGCCTGCTTCGCCCAGGTCACTGATGGCCAGGACGTGGCGCAGAACCTGTTCCGCTGCGTATACCAAGACCAGGGAGGCCTGGCCGCCCAGGGCGGGCTGGCGCAGTTCAAGCAGATGTTCCCCAACGCGGACTACATCAAGAAGGCGTACGTGCGCGGTGCCGCTAGCGCACCTGCTCCCAGTCCCGCTTCGCCTAGCCCGGCCAGCCCGCCGGCAGGCGGCTAGAAGTAGGCCGCGGGGCCGCTGCCCGCCTCACTTCTTGGCCCGCGGGTGGGCCTTGTCGTAGACGTCGCGCAGGCGCATGCGCGTGATCTGCGTATAGACCTGCGTCGCGCCCAGGCTCTCGTGGCCGAGGAACTCCTGCAGCAGCCGCACATCGGCGCCTCCCTCGAGCATGTGCGTGGCGCAGGCGTGGCGCAGCTTGTGCGGCGAGAGATGCTTGAGCGTGCCCGCTAGGAGCTGGGCGCGGTCGAGGATGTCCCGCATCGCCCGCGCGCTGAGACGCCCCCCGCGATGGTTGAGGAGCAGCGCGGTCGCCCCCGCCTGCCTCAGCAGCGCCGGGCGCCCGGATTGCAGATAGCGCGCCAGCGCCCGCCCCGCGTGGACGCCGAAGGGCACCTCGCGATCCTTGTTGCCCTTCCCCCGGACCCGCGCATAGCGCTCCTCGACCTTAACCGACGCCACGTCCAGGCCGGCGCATTCGCTGACCCGCATCCCCGATGAGTAGAGCAGGTGCAGGATCGCCGCGTTGCGCATGTCGATCGGCCGCACCAGCTTGTCGAACGCGGTTACCACAGCCCTGGCCTCATCGGCGGAGATGTAGGGCGGCAGCTTGCGGGAGTATTTCGGGGGCCGCACGCCGTGCGGCGGGCCGCCGCGGAGCTCGCCGGTGAACGCCAGGAACCCGGCGTAGGCCTCGATGGCGCTCAGCGCGCGGGCCGCCGAGCGAGTACTCAGCCTGCCGGCCTGGCCTTCCTGCCGCGGCTGCTGCCCGGTGCGTTCCATTACGTAAAGCGCCGTGCGGGTGCTCGCCAGCGCCTCCGAGATGCTGAGTCCCTCGCGTTGCGCGTATGAGAGAAACGCCCGGACGTCCTTTAGGTACGCGCGGACTGTCGCCGGGGACCTGCCCCGCACGTTCGCCAGATGCGCGGCGAACTGCTCCAGGTCGCCGGCATCCGCCGAAGCGCCGCGCTGCATCGAACAAACCCTCCTTTAGCCGCGTTTAGCATCCATGACACGGCTGCGGCTGTATTATATTGCCATGGTGATGCGTTCCGCGGCAGCCCTGCTCATGGCAAGCCTCGCCGTCGGGCTGGGCAGTTGCGCGCGTGACGTGAACGGGGGCGAGACTGCGGTGCGCTATCCCGCCGAGGTGCGGCTGCACTTTGGCACGCGCGAGCTGCTGGCGCC
>Ga0315284_10003422_pt1 | contig 22544 bp, 21 predicted proteins | sample YL17G09_16_MG_FD_203696 | JGI IMG/M metagenome (GOLD analysis project Ga0315284, IMG submission 203696) | Sediment microbial communities from Yellowstone Lake, YNP, Wyoming, USA - YL17G09_16 | ecosystem: Environmental > Aquatic > Freshwater > Lake > Sediment | place: USA: Wyoming | collected... | reverse complement strand
AATTGCCCAGGAGGCACTGAGCAACGTGCGCAAACATTCGGGGGCGCAGAAAGCCTGGGTCTCGATCAGGTTCTCGGAAAAAACAACGGTGCTTGTAGTGCGGGACAACGGCAAAGGCTTCGTGCCCCCGGGACGGTTGAGTGACCTGGCCGGCGCCGCCAAACTGGGGCTGGCCGGTATGGCGGAACGCGCCAGACTGCTGGGCGGCGAACTGCGTATCACCTCCGACCTCGGCAAAGGCACCGCTGTCAGAATAGAAGCGCCCATCTAACCAGCGGGCTCTTTCTGTTAGAACTCATTTTTCCCTTCTGAACGTTTTTCCTTTTGGCCGTTGGCGACCTTTCTTTATTTTTGATGCTACCGATAACATGGCGTACGTGTTACTACTTAATCGCACAAGAAGTCAATAGGTGGAAACTATTAGTTTAGCATGTTGATAATAGGTGTTTATCTGGCAGGCAAATAAGCCCAATAACAGAGGCTTGCCATATATACGGAACGGTAATATTAAGTGGACATTGAAAAGTGGTGATGAATAGAACATGCCTGAAGTAGTTGGAGTCGTCCTGATTATAGCCACGCCGGTGATTTTTTGGCCGGCGGCATATGCGTGGTATCTTCACATCCGGCGGGAAGATTAAACAGAAAGCCGGATACATATTACAGAAGGAGGTGGCAACACATGGTAATGGGAATAGGAATGGGTCTGGCGCTTGCTCTTCCCATCGTGTTACCGCCGGCTCTATTTGTGTGGTATCTGAATTCCGGTGGTATCGCCTTGGCCATCAGGCGGGCCAGGGCGGGTCGTGCGGTAGTGGTGGAAAAAAGCTGAAGCAGGCTAACTGAGCAGGAGGTTAAGCACATGTCTTGGCAGGTAATTGTTGCCCTGGTAATTGCAGTCCCGGTTATTTTGCTTCCGGTTGCTTTTGTGTGGTTCCTGAATGGCGGCGGTGTTTTTAGCGCGGTCAGGGAGATGCGCGTAAGGCGCGCCGTCCAGACACAAAAAGCGGAAGCCAGCAATGGCTCTAGAAAATAGCCAGTAACATGGATGACGCAGAAACTCACTATCAGCCTTTCGGGAGCAGTCTCGTCAGGGTGGGATTGACCGGGTGCCTTGCAGATGGAAGTCGGGCATCCACTTTAAGCCCACCCATTTTTATGCGTGTGCAACGGCTTTGCCGATGAGAAATAAGGTAAGTTTCAATACAGCGCGATTGCGTCAGGAGGTAAGCATATGGTTACCGAAGTGAAGTTCAGAGAGATTGCGGACAAGAGTCTCATCTTTGAGATGAGACGGAACGGCGCCCCGATGCGGGAGATCGCGGAAAAGGCGGGCATCAGCAAGGAGCGTGTCAGGCAGATTCTGGCGCGGAACATGGGTTCGACGAAGCACCAGTGGCTATCGACACTGCAATTGTGCGAGATGACGGGCCTGCCGCGGAACCGGGTGCTGGAACTTGAAGAGCAGGGTATTATTGCCCCCGCGTCCACCTGGAATGCCGGCAAAAGGCACTATCTCCTGTGGGCGCCGGAAAGCGTGCGCTCTATTACGGATTTCTACCACACCCATCACCTCTGCCGCGTCTGCAATAGACCTTTGCCGAAGAACCGGATTCTGTTCTGCTCGGACGAATGCCGCCGGGAGCGGCACAAGTACAAGTACATGACGCCGGAAGAAAAGCAGAGGGTACTGGCAAATATCAGGCGTTACCGGGAGAGAAAACGCCAGGAGTCGCGGGCGCTTGTAAGCGCGGCATTGCCGGTCGCCATGACGGTCTAATCAGGAGATTTTGCCAGCGGCCGGGTTATTGATTGTCACTGCAAAATGCAGTAGCATAGAGAACGCATTACGTGGTGCGCATGCGAATATAGCTCGGTGTTGGGAGGAAGGAATGGCACTCAAACCTATTCTCATCGTTGACGACGAGCCTATTGTGCGGGAATCTCTACGGGACTGGCTGCAGGACGCGGGCTACAAGGTAATGACCGCCGAGACCGGGGAGCAGGCTCTGGAGATGATCGGCAAGCAGGACTTCAGCGTGCTCATCCTGGACATAAGACTGCCCGGTCGTACCGGCATCGCTGTCCTGAAAGAAATAAAAGAAAAGAAACCGGATACAAAAGCCATTATCATCACGGCCTATCCCACGTCAGACTTGACCGCGGAGGCACTGAAGCTAGGCGCCATGGACTGCCTTGTCAAACCCATCGTTCCCGATGACCTGGAAAGACTGGTTCGGGATGCGGTACGCAAATACCAAGGTGAAAACCAGGGAGGTGGGACAAAATGAAAGGGAACTCCGTCCTAATAGTTGACGATGAAGCAATCGTCCGCGATTCCATCCGGGACTGGCTGGCGGATGCCGGCTATGATGTATCCACGGCTGAGACGGCGGAGCAGGCACTGGACATCGTGAGCAGGCGCGATTTCAGCGTCATGGTGCTTGACGTCCGCTTGCCGGGGCAGACCGGCCTTTCCGTGCTGAAGGAAGTAAAGGCGCAGAGACCCTGGATCAAGTCTATCATCATTACCGCCTATCCTTCCGAGGAGACCACGGCCGAAGCGACACGTCTGGGCGCCATCGACTATGTGGTGAAGCCACTGGCGCCGGATGACCTGGAGAAACTCATACGGGAGACAATCGAATCCGCGGGCAAAGAGCCTACGGTTGTCGCGCGGCCCGCGGCTCAACCCAGGCCGTCCGCAAGAGCGGTGCAGGTCAAGAAGTCCGTGGTGGTAACCAAGCGCAGTTTCAAGAACGTCGTCGAGAACCTTATCACCACGATGGACGTCTACGGGGTGAAGGCAAAGCAGGGTAAGTACGTCTTCGACCGCATCAACGCACCTGACGAACTGGCCCTTGACTACGATATTACTGCCATGCCGCCAACGGTATTCCTCTTCCCGGCGCGCGAGACCATTCTCAAGTTCAAGTTTGGAGAAGCTGGCAAAGCAGAACCTGTCGTGGACACCACGCCTCGGGTAATCATCGGCGTGCACCCGTGCGATATCCACGCCATCGAACTGCTTGACGAGGCATTTATTGCCATTAATCCTGACCCCAACTACATCGCGCGGCGGCAAAATAGCCTTATCATCGGCGTCGATGACCTCAATCCATCGCCGAAATCTTTTGCCCCGAGCATGGGCACGCACGTGGCTGAGAACGGGTTCGATCTGATGCTCACTGACATCGGAAACAAATACATGGTCATGATCGGTTCTCAAAAGGGCGCCGACCTGCTGGTGAAGTACGCGCAGGTAACCGAGCCGACCGCCGAAGACATTGCGCGGCAGAAGACGGTGCACGACGAGGCGCACGCAAAATACAAAATCCATCTTGACGTGCCGCGCGAGAGGGTTCCCAGGATGCTGGAAGATAGCTACGATGACCCATACTGGCAGGCTCGCAGTAACACCTGTCTGAGCTGCGGCTCTTGCGTTATGGTCTGCCCCACCTGTTTCTGCTTCGATGTGCAGGATGATGTCGCTCTGAACATGAAAGACGGTCAACGCATGCGGCAGTGGGACGGGTGCATGCTGGTTGACTTCGCAAAAGTCGCCACGGGAGAGAACTTCCGTCACGACAAAGCCAGCCGCTTCCGGCACCGCATCTACCGCAAAGGCAAGTATGTGCTGGAGAGATACGGGAAGATGGGTTGCGTAGGTTGTGGCCGGTGCGCCACTGCCTGCCTCGCGGAAATTGCCAGCCCGCTCGAGGCGTTCAATGCCATCGCGGAGTCAATGCGGGCAAAGCAGGCCGCTCAGCGCAGTCTCAGGGAAACGCGGCCGGAGAGCGAGCTGTACGCGCCGCGCTTTGCCAGGGTAATGCGGGTGGAACAACTCTCCGCCAAAGAAAAAGTGTTCGAGTTTAAGTTCCTGGATGGCAAAGACCTGGGGCACCAGCCTGGGCAATTCGTCTCCGTATCGATTCTGGGAATCGGAGAATCGCCCTTCGGGGTAGCAACTTCGCCCACACGGACGGGAAGTTTTGAAGTGGCGGTGCGGAATGTCGGCAGTGTCACCAATGCCGTCCATAACCTGCAGAAGAACGCCGTGGTGGGCATCCGGGGCCCGTTCGGCAATGGGTTCAATGTGAAAGCCATGGAAGGCAAAGACATCCTGTTCATCGCCGGTGGCATCGGGTTGTTCCCCGTGCGGTCGCTCATCCAATATGTGCTGGACAGGAGAAAGCAATTCGGGCGGGCGATTGTGCTGTTCGGCGCGCGTTCGCCGGCGGAGCGGCTTTTCCTGAACGAACTGGCCGCCTGGAAGAACAATCCTGACCTCGAATTCGCCGAGACGGTTGACCGCGGTACTCCGGACTGGACGGGAAATGTGGGGGTTATCACCACACTCATTCCCAAGCTCCAGATAGACCCGCGCAAGACGGTGGCGGTGGTCGTGGGTCCGCCTATCATGTACCGGTTCGTAATTGTGGAACTGAAAAAGAAGGACCTGGCGGATGAAAACATTATCCTGTCCCTGGAACGCCGTATGAAATGCGGTGTCGGCAAGTGCGGGCACTGCCAGATCAACGGCGTCTATGTTTGCCAGGAAGGGCCGGTATTCTCCCTGGCCCAATTGAGAACTCTGAGGGAGGCAGTGTAATGAAACCGAAGGTTGCGTTCTTTGACTTCACGAGTTGCGAAGGGTGTCAGCTTGATGTCCTGAACCTGACGGGCGAAGAGTTGCTCGACCTGCTGGACGGGATTGAGATTGTCAACTTCCGCGAGGCGATCAGCAACCGTTCTGACGACTACGACATTGCCTTCATCGAGGGCAGTATCAGCCGGGAGGCGGAAATCCCGCGCCTGCAGAAAATCCGTTCGCAGGCAAAGGTGCTGGTATCGCTCGGGGCGTGTGCCTGTATAGGCGGGGTCAACTGCCTGAAAAACCACCTGCACATGGAGGAAGCGCTCAAGATTGTCTATGGCGACGCGGCTAAATACTATGACACCATCCCGGCCCGTCCCATCCATGCGGTGGTGCCCGTTGATTTCTACGTGCGCGGTTGCCCGCCGCAGACGGCGGAATTCGTCAATGTAGTGAAAGCACTCTTGCTCGGCAAGAAGCCGGACATCCCGAATTTCCCTGTCTGCACCGAATGTAAGATGGCGGGGAACATCTGCGTCTTCGAACGCGGCATGACCTGTGTTGGTCCGGTAACGAGGGCCGGCTGCAACGCCATATGTGTAACGGGCGGCCGGCGCTGCTGGGGCTGCCGCGGCCTGGTGGACGAACCCAATGTGGATTCAGAAAAAGAAATCCTGAAGAAATACGGGTTGACGCCGGAACAGGTGCTGGAGAAGTTCAAGATCTACAATAGCTATGCGGAGGTGAAGAAATGACGCAGGTGAAGGTGGATGTCCATTACGTAACCCGCATCGAGGGGCATGGCAACCTCATCCTCGATGCTAAAGACGGCAAAATTGAAAAACTGCTCTGGGAAGTGCCGGAATCGCCGCGTTTTTTTGAGGCGATGCTAATCGGGCGGCACTATGATGACGTTCATCACATCGCTTCCCGTATCTGCGGCATCTGCTCCATCGCCCATACCACGGCTTCTATCCAGGCGACTGAAGCCGCGTTCGGCGTCAAGCTATCCGAGCAGTCATTGCTCCTCCGCAAACTGCTCTTTGATGCGGAGATGCTGGAGAGCCACGTGCTACACACCCTTTTCCTCATCGCGCCGGACTTCCTGGGTGTGCCCAGCGTAATTCCACTCGCGGCCACACACAAAGACGTGGTGGTGATGGCGCTGAGGATGAAAAGGCTCGCCTACAACCTGGCGGAAGCCATCGCCCAGCGGAAAACGCACCCGCTTTCCTGCGTGGTCGGTGGGTTTGTGAAGACACCGGATGCCGGCGAGTTAAAGGCTTTGAAACAGCGCCTGGTGGACTGTCTGAATGACCTCGATGTGGAAACGTCTATATTTAAGACGCTGAAAATCCCCGATTTTATCCGCGAGACGGAGTACATTGCCTTGAAGGACACGAAGGAGTACGCGTGGATTAGCGGGCAAATTGCCTCCTCGGACCAGGCGGCGGTGCCCATCAACGATTACCTGGGCGTGACCAATGAGTTCTGCGTACCGACTTCTACAGCGAAGTACGCGAAGAACAAGCGGGACTCATACATGGTCGGTGCGCTTTCCCGGTTCAACCTGAACTCGAAACAACTTTCGCCGCGTGCCCGGAAAGTGGCAAAAGAGGTGGGACTGAACGCGCCGAATTACAATCCGTACATGATTTCCGTCGCTCAACTTGTGGAGACCTACCATGTGGTGGAGGACGCCATCAGCATTATTGACCAGTTGCTTGAGCGGGGCATAAAGGAAGAAACGCCAAAGGTCAAACCCCGAGCCGGAAGAGGTGTTGGCGCCGTGGAGGCGCCGCGCGGCATACTTTTCCACGACTACACCTATAATGCGGATGGTATAATCACCAGGGCGAACTGCATTATCCCCACCAACCAGAACCACAATAATATCCAGAAAGACCTGGAGGCGCTGGTGCCAAAGATTCTGAACAAGCCGCAACCAGAAATCCAGCAGATGATGGAGATGCTGGTGCGGGCTTATGACCCCTGTGTTTCCTGCTCCACCCACGCGCTCAAGGTTACATTCAAGTAGACTGGCTTTTAGGTTATCATCGCCGGCCCCTTCTCAAAGCGAGGAGGGGTCGGGTGTTTTAGCAAACTGCCACGATGTCACTCTGAAGGGGCGAAGTACCTTAATAAGCTCTTACGGACACGTGCAATTTGGGCCTTTTATCGGCAAAGAGATTCCTCGCTACGCTCGGAATGACACTTGAATTACGGAAGCTGTCATTGATGTGACGCGTGCAAGATTGCCGCGCTTTGTTCGCGATTATGCGCTGTGCATTCACTTCGCCTCGGGCAAAAGTACGGTGAATGTGCTCCCTTTCCCCACCTCGCTCTGGACCTCTATCTTGCCTCCATGCCTTTCAACAATGCCGTAAGAGACCGATAGCCCCAGTCCCACACCCTTCACCTCGGTCTTGGTCGTAAAAAACGGCGTGAATAGCTTCTGCATGTTTTCCGGCGGTATGCCCACCCCCGTGTCCTCGAAGTTTATCCTGACACGCCCGTCTTCGGCTGACGTGGTAATGGTCAGTTTGCCTCCCTCGGACGTTGCCTGGATGGCGTTCACCACCAGGTTGACGAAGACCTGCTGTATCTGGGAGAAATCGGCCATGACCAGCGGGACCGGCGGTGTCTCTTTCCGCACCACCTGGATGCGTTTTATCTGCGCCTGGTGCCCCACCAGGGTCATCACCTGGTCGAGGATGTCACTGACAGCGACCGGTTTGAGAACAGGTTCCGTCTGCCGGGCGAAATCGAGCAGACTCCGCACAATTCGGGCGCAGTAGTTTACGGCATCTTCCATCTTGGTGAGAGTTGCCAGCGTTTCGGTGCGGTCGGAAGTGCCGCCGGAAATCTTGCGGGAAAGAAGCTTGGCATAGACCAGCACACCGGCGAGCGGGTTATTGATTTCGTGGGCAACGGAAGCGGAAAGCTGGCCGAGCGCGTTCATTTTCTCCGATTGTATAAGCTGTCTCTGCATGCCTTCTATCTGGTCGATGTAGCGGTTCAATTCGTCATTGAGGCGGACGATCTCGCGGTAGGCTTCAAGCTGGCGTTCCAGGTAGTTGAGCAGGGTGGCGCCAAGACTGCTGATGAGGAAGGCGAAGATGGCAAAGAGGAGAGAACGCACCACGGCATAGGCGTCATGTTCCGTAACAATCCCGTGCGGCAGGATAATTGCCAGGAAAGCGATGCCGCTTACCAGCACTCCGCGCAGGCGGTACGTGACCGCGGCGTACATCAGGGGATAGAAAAAAAGGATGATGTACAGGTCAAAGTAGGACTTCAGCACCCCGTAATAAATATACCCGAAGGCAAGCATGACGAAAGCGATGACCCAGAAATGGGGACTGCGGATGCCGCCCTTCGCCTTGAAGTTCAGGATCCGTTCCAGCACCAGGAGTTGCCGGTCGTTTTTCTGTTCCGGGGCGGCGGGTTTCATCGGGGCGCGTGACATAGTTTCTCCCGCTTACATTTTCGTTTATTATACACGTTTTTCGCGCCGATGTAAGCGGAGATTTAATGCGCGCAGAGGCAATAATAGCAATAGGGATTTTTCGCGCTGGGCGAACAGGGTTTTCCGCGTAAGTTTGCGACCGCCAAATTCAGGTAATGCGGAGCTTCATCGCTTCGGAGACTGCCTGGGCGCGGTCGTTGACACCGAGTTTATCGAAGATATTGCGAATTTCACTTTTTACAGTGGAGGTGCGGATAAAAACCATAATCCCTGTCCGCTGTGTTGAAATCGTGAACGGTTTGCGCCGCCCGACCAGCTTCTTACGCCCGCCCGGTGCCCGCCAGTGCCAATATTGACCCGCCGCTGACCGAGAGACTACAATCAGTTCATACGTCTGCGTGTGGCAAAGCAGAAAAGGAACGCATGAACAATCCTTCCGGAAATACCGCCAGCAAAAACGCTGTCCTGTTGATAACCACCATCGCCTCCTTCCTGGTCCCGTTCATGACCTCTTCGATTACCGTGGCCCTGCCCGCAATTGGCAAATCGTACAGTATGAACGTGATCACCCTCGGCTGGGTATCGACTGCCTACATGCTGGCGTCCGCTTCGCTCCTGGTGCCGTTCGGCAGGATTGCGGACATGTACGGTAGAAGGCGTGTCTTCATCATCGGGACTATTGTCTTTACCGCCGGGTCCACGCTGTCCGCTGTATCCACATCCGGCGGCATGCTTCTCATGTCAAGGGCGGTGCAGGGCGTAGGCGGCGCGGCGCTGTTTGCCACGGCAATCGCGATTCTCATCGCGGTGTTCCCGGGTGAAGAACGCGGCAGGGTGCTTGGGATCAACACGGCTTCAGTTTACCTGGGGCTTTCGTTGGGGCCGGTGCTCGGCGGGATTATCACCGAAAAGCTCGGCTGGCAGAGCATTTTCGTCATTTGTTCGGCATTGAGTGTCGTGGTGGTCATCGCAACATTCTGGAAACTGAAAGGTGAGCTGGTGGAGCCGAAAAAGGAGAGGTTTGACCTGCCCGGCTCAGTTGTTTATAGCCTTGCGCTGGTACTCACCATGTACGGGGTGTCTCTCCTGCCCTCCGAAAAGAGCATCTGGCTACTCGTGGCGGGTATTGCCACCGGGGCGGCGTTTTTCTGGTGGGAAACAAGAAGCGAAAACCCTATGCTGGATCTGCGCATGTTCCGGCAGAACCGTGGATTCACGTTTTCTAACCTGGCCGCGCTGGTAAACTACAGCGGTACCTGGGCGGTGGCTTTTCTGCTAAGTCTTTACTTGCAATATGTCAGGGGTCTGGACCCGGAAAAGGCGGGGCTTATTCTCATTTCAAGCCCGGCGGTGCAGGCAATCTTTTCACCGCTGGCGGGGCGGATTTCCGACCGTGTTGAACCGCGACTGCTGGCCTCGGTGGGCATGGCGTTGACTGGCACCGGAATAGGATTGCTGGCGCTAATCAACGCATCGACTTCTGTGATTTACATAATAATGTGCCTGGTCTTGCTTGGCTTCGGGTTTGCGCTCTTTTCCTCGCCCAATACCAATGCCGTGATGAGTTCCGCCGACCAGCGGTTTTACGGTATCGCTTCGGCAACCCTAGCGACAATGCGCCAGATGGGCATGATGGTGAGCATGGGGATTGTGTGGATTGTCTTCGGGTTGATTATCGGGCGCGTGGAAATTACGCCTGAGTATTACCCGGCGCTGGTCAGAAGCGTGCGCCTTATTTTTCTCATATCCGCGGTATTGTGTTTCGGCGCGATATTCTTTTCGTTGGCGCGCGGGAATATCCACGAGAGCGGTGGGCGTTCTATCTCAGGGCAGGCGCACTAAAGCAGGGGAGGCAAGCCGATGCAGTATGATTTTGACAAAGTTATCGACCGGCGCGGAACGTGTTCCGTGAAGTGGGATAATGCGGAACAATTCTTCAAGCTCAAAGGCGTCCTGCCGATGTGGGTGGCGGATATGGACTTCCGCTCCCCGGAACCGGTGGTTGACGCCCTGAAGCAAGTGGCGGACCGGGGCATTTTCGGGTACAGTGGCGCACCGGATTCGTTTTACGATGCGGTCAGAGGCTGGATGCAAAAGCGGCACGGGTGGCACATTGAAAGAGAATGGTTTGTCTTAACGCCGGGCGTTGTCCCGGCCCTGCGCCTTCTGGTGAAGACATTTACGCGGCCCGGCGACCAGGTGGTCGTGCAGTCTCCCGTTTATTATCCTTTTTTTGACGCCATCCGTGATAACGGGTGCGAGATACTGGACAGCCCCCTGCGGCTGAGCGGCAACCAGTACTTGATGGACTTGGATGACCTTGAGGCGAAAATCGGCGCGAGGACAAAAATGATCATCCTGTGCAGTCCGCATAACCCCATCGGGCGGGTATGGAACGCCGGCGAACTGAAAGCGCTAGGCGACCTGTGTATTAGGCACGGTATCCTGGTTGTCTCGGATGAAATTCACGGCGACTTGATACACCGTGGTTTCAGGCATGTGCCGTTCCCAACTCTGGCACCGGAATTTGTGGGAAAATCGGTGGTCTGTACGGCGGCGAGTAAAACATTCAACCTGCCGGGGTTAAAAACTTCCAGTATTATCATCGCAGATAAGGAAATGCGGGACCGTTTCTGCGCAACGATGCGGAGTTGCGGCATGGGCGCGCCGAATATGTTCGGGCTGGCGGCTACGGAAGCGGCCTACCGGAATGGCGAATCCTGGCTGGAGCAACTGCTGGACTATCTGAAGGGCAGCGTGGAGTTCCTGAAGCGGTTTGCCTCCGAAAGAATGCCCGGTCTGAAAGTGGCGCAACCACAGGGGACCTACCTGGTCTGGCTGGACTTCAGGGGGTGCGGAATTGACCCGGCCAGGCTGGGCGTTTTTGTGCGGGAGGATGCGAAGGTGGGTCTGGAAGCGGGCAGGATGTTCGGATGTAAAGAGGAAGGCTTTGAGAGAATGAATATCGCCTGCCCGCGCTCGGTCCTTGAAGAAGCATTAGCGCGTCTGGAAAAAGCCGTGCGGAAAGCGAGGTAATGCCGCCCTTGATACCCTGGAGATTGGTTTTCAGCAGTCTTTAGGGGCGGAGAGATTTGTCAATTCCGTAACATTTTCCTGATGAATTCTATAACTATTCCATTATCTGTACGTATAATCTTTATTGAGTATGTTTCGCATCGGAGGTGCATCGATGACCGGAAGAGCAGTTGCCGGTAGAGCGCTCATTGTGGCGACAGTCATACTTGCGCTGGTGATGAGCGGCTGCGGGTCGAAACAGACCCCGCCTGCCACCACACCGCCCGCCACAAGCACGGCCTCAGCGACGACACCCCCGGCCACTACGCCCAACCAGCAGAGTGTCGTTGTAAACCTGGTTGCCCAGAATATGGCGTTCGATACGAAGCAGATCAGTGTTCCCGCAGGCACGGCAGTGACCGTGGTCTTTAAGAATAACGATAGCGGCATACCGCACAACTTCGCGGTGTACCAGAAACTCAGTGGAAGCCAGACAAAAGCCGTCTTTGTGGGAGACACCATAACGGGTCCGGCGACCATCGCATATCATTTTGTTGCGCCGGCGGCAGGTGGCGATTACTTTTTCGAGTGTGATGTCCATCCGTCCATGAACGGCGCCTTCACGGTGGCGCCGTAATCAGGCGGATACCTCCTGTTGACGGGAGGCGCAGGACTCAACCCAATGCTCCAGGTAATCTTAAGTGGCCGCCGCCGACCCGTAGTCCGGAATATTGCCATAGGTTTGCCTACCTCACCACTACAGTAAGTTCGAGGGTCCACTGTCCTTTCTCGCCGCCTTCCCAGGGCCGGCTGTAATCGAAGGAGATGACAGTGGTCCCCGCCTTAAGCGGTTTAAATGTCCATACATCTTTGCCGGGGGCTCCGGCCGCCGTGCTGGTGGCCGAAACGAAGTTGTGTTCGTACTGCTGGATTACCGCGGGGTCGCCGATCGTGGGATTAACCGCCCACTGGAATCCGGTCGTGGGATTCGAGCCCAGCGTGACAATTAGCGAACCGGGATAGGTTAGCTCTGCGGTTTTCGTAACGTGTGGCTGAGTGAGGAACTCGTCGTAAGTAATTTCTATGTTGATTGACCGCACGCTGTTGTCTAGCGGGGGAACGCCGCCGGGAGACGTCTGTGTCTGCCGGCACGCCACGAGGGCCAGAGGTAAGAGTAGCGCCACCGCCAGTCCTGCCACAACCTTCTTTCTCATCGCTGTCTTCCTTTCCGCCTCGGTCTGTCACGTTTTGTGTACCATCAACTATTATAACGTGCCTGCGGGAAATTGGTTATGGTTTTGATGCTATTTTTGCCCGATATGCGCAAAAAACAGCGCATCTTGGGGAGGCGAGCTGCCCGTCTTGTTCGCCGTAGGCTATGGTGTCCCGGGTGAGAGGCAGACCGGACAAAGAAAAGGGCGAGACTCTTGCGAATCTCGCCCTCTCTGTCGCTCCGCCAGTTCACTTTTTAAACTGTTTAGTCAGATTGCCTCTGGCGTCCGCCCCAAGGCACGCTGGGTGTGGTTTTTGGCACAGGGGTCAATTGCGTCGAAGTTGGCCATGTACCGAGGGTCGCGGTCACGTCCGTGGTGGTTCCATTACGCAGGACCTTCAGGGTGACGGTGTCTCCAACTTTCTTTGTATTGAAGTAGTTCGATAGGTCACTGACACTGGCAACCGGTTTCCCATCCACCGTTGTAATGACGTCCCCTCCCGCAGATGGCGAGCCGCTATTGTCCGTTCCGCCGCCTTTGAGTCCCGCTTTCTCTGCCGGACTGCCCGCGATGATGGTGACAACGTAGACGCCCTGGTTGACCGACAGATTGAGATTTTTCGCGAGGGTATCGGTCAGGTCCGCACCGCTGATGCCGAGCCAGGGACGGGCCACCTGTTTGCCTGCCTTAAGGTCTGGCAGGACTTTGTTGGCGGTATTTGACGGCACCGCAAATCCGATGCCGCTTGCGACCGATTCCACAGCCGTATTGATGCCGATTACCTGGCCGCTGGAATTGAGTAAAGGGCCGCCGGAATTGCCCGGGTTAATGGATGCGTCAGTCTGCAACAGGCTCGTGAGTCCGCTCCCGCTGAGGGTGCGGTTTACGCCACTGATGACGCCGACCGTGATGGAGTCATTGAGACCGTAGGGGCTGCCGAGAGCCACGGCCAATTGCCCCGGTTTGACCGCGCCCGAATTTCCAAGTTGGAGTGGCGCGATACCGCTGACGGCCGAAGAATCGACCTTGACCAGTGCCAGGTCGTCAGCCGCATCCGTGCCTGCCACCGTGGCGCTTACGCTTTTGCCATTATCAAAGACCACCTGCACGCTGGTGGCGCCGTCGACGACGTGGTTATTTGTCAGTATGTATCCGGCCGCGTCGACTAGGAAGCCGGAGCCCTGACCCTGCTGGGAGCCGCGGCCATAAATACCCGTCCCCTGCTGGGTCACCTGGATCTGCACCACCGCCGGGCTGGCGGTCTCATAAAGCGCGGTGAGCGTTTCCTCGCTGGTCACCGCCGGGTTGGCTGAGACGGTGCGGGGTGCCAGTGTTGTGCCAGTGGCCAGGACATAGATTGCCCCTGCCACCAGCAGTACCCCGAATATCGCCCCGACCTTGAACAAGAACCTCTTCATTCGTTTCCCTCCTCCTCCAGTTACTCTTGATTCAGGTCCTGTTTATTGCCGACAGATAATTCCTGTCGGTCAATTTCTATACTATTAAAATACCAGCGAATTGTTAAAGAATAGTTAAGGGAAAAACAGAATTTTGCCACCATCGAAATTATGGCGCTACGGGAACGGTGAAGGAAAATGTGCTGCCCTTGCCCATCTCGCTCTGCACGGCTATTTTGCCGCCGTGTGCTTCCACCAGCCGTTTGGCAATTGTCAGCCCGAGCCCGTGTCCGCCCGTGGCCCGGGCACGCGACCTGTCTGCGCGGTAGAAGCGTTCAAAGATATTCGGGAGGTCTTCTGGAGGAATCCCCTCACCGGTATCAGCCACGCTTACAAGAATATATCCGTCCTCGGGCGCGGCAGAAACTGTGACCGACCCTCCGGCTGGCGTATGCGCCACCGCATTGGCGAGCAGATTATGCAGGACCTGGTTGATGCGGTGCGCGTCAATATTACAGGGAGGCAGTCCGTCGGTTACATCCGTGCGTAGCAGAACGCCTTTTGCGGCCGCCTGTGCCTGCGCCGCGGAAACCGCCTGGCCGATGATTGCCCCGATATCGTCAGGCTGAACGACCATGTTCAATTTGCCGGCTTCGGCAAGCGTCAGTTCCTGCAGGTCATCTACAAGGCGAGACAGCAGTAGCGCCTCTTCATATATCGATTGGATGGTGGCGGCTTCCGGCTTGACCACGTCATCGCGGATGGCTTCCAGGTAACCCCGGATATTTGAGAGCGGCGTGCGCAGTTCGTGGGCGACATCGGCGACCAGGTTGCGCCTCAGTTTTTCCGCCCGCTCAAGGTCATCTGCCATCGAGTCAAATGTGCGAGCCAGTTCGCCAAGCTCGCCGCGCTGCCGCGACCGCACTCTCTTGGTCAGGTCGCCCTGTCCCAGTTGCGTGGCGGCGGCGGAAAGAGCGTGAACAGGGGCAAGAATTCTTCGCGACAAGAAAAAGGTGACGAGCAATGCCATGGCCACTGCCAGCAAACCACCCCAGAGGAAATAGCGCCCTACCGATTTATAAACCAGCACCAGCGAGGTCAGTTCCGTCGATGGCGAGCTTACATATATTGTGCCGACTCCAGGTCCGCGGGGGAGGGCAATAGGCGCCCCCGGCGAATCCGAACGGTATGTTTTGCCCAGCAGCGACTCCTGGGAATCAGCCACAACGGTGCCGCTCATGTCCGTGACGATTATGCGCCTTTCCGCGAGATTACCCCACTGTTGGATGAACGGCTGAACGCCGTCCCATTTCCCCTGCACGGCGTAGTACAGGGACAACTGGCCTTCCATGCGATCAGTCAGCATCTGCTCGTCGCGCGCCTGTGCCTGGCGGATTTGCTGTAGCGCCGCGTGGTTGATAAAGAGGAATACAGCCCCGGTGGTCACCAGGATTACCACTGCGAAAGCTACCATGAGGCGGAATTGCAGGCTATGAAGCATTTTCATTCCCTACGAATTTGTACCCGGCGCCATAGGCGGTCTTGATATATATCGGACGGTTCGGGTCCTCCTCCAGCTTGCGCCGCAGGTTCAAAATATGCACGTCAATGGTGCGATCAAACCCCTCGAAGTCATAGCCCAGCGTGCGAGTAATCAGTTCGGCGCGGCTGAAGATGCGCTGGGGTTCTCTGGCCATGACCGCCAGCAGGTTGAATTCGGTAGAAGTCAGGTTTATGGGTTTCCCGGCCCGGAACACCTGCCGTTTGTGGATGTCAAGGAGCAGGTCGCCGCGTTTAATTTCGGCAGGTCCGCGTTGCAGTGACTCATCCGGCAAACGGCGCAGGACTGCCCGCACCCTGGCCGCCAGCTCCTTGGGACTGAACGGCTTGGTGACATAATCATCGGCGCCCAGGTCCAGACCGGTCAGTTTATCATCTTCCGTAGTGCGGGCGGTAAGCATGATGATGGGCACATCCGACTCGCTCCGTATGGTCTTGCATACCTCCGTGCCGCTACAGCCTGGAAGCATCAGGTCCAGGACTATCAGGTCGGGATGGCTTTCACGCGCCAGCCTCAGTGCCTCGTTGCCGTCATTGGCGGTCAGTACCCTGTAACCGTCACGGTTCAGGTAGAGTTTAACAAGCTCTACGGTTTTGACGTCGTCATCAACTACAAGTACTCTGCGGCTCTGCATGTGCGTGTTGCCACCTGACATTATTATACTACTGCGCAATTGTTAAGTAATCATGAAGAACGGGAAAACGAGGTGACCGCCCCGCCTTCCTCAATTCTTCCGAATCTACCCAGTCGCAAAGTGACAGCCTGTTTGTGACGCGCATCGCACTGAACCCGTTACGGCGATGTGCTCGCCGGAACAGCGCCAGGCAGGCCGGTTGTGACAAAGATGCTTGTGGCTTTTACAGAACCGTCCTGCTGGGTCTCTCCGGTCACGCTGACACTTTCGCCCGCTACTATGTCATTCAAGGTCACCGTGCCCGTTTTTTGAACGGTGGTGCTGGCGCTGGTGATGACACGGATGGTACTGCCATCGCGGGCGGTGAGGGTAATCACGCCGTTTTCAATTTTGCTCACTGTTCCCGCGGTACCCCTGCCAATGAACGCCCCGCCAAAGGCGGCTGGAACGTCGGTGCCTGAGGTGACCGCGCCGTTCTGTGTGCCGGTTTGTCCCTGGCGGGTGGTGAACTGGCTGCGCAGGTTCTGCAGTGCACTCTGTTGTCCCTGGCTCTTGCCCATTGCCACCCCTCCCATGAAAGCGCCGCCGATAGCGCCGCCGGCTACAACAATGGCAATTACCAGAATAATGAAGGTTTTCTGTTTCACAGTCTTTTCTCCTTATTCATAACGCAGTGCGTCTATGGGATTCAGCCGTGCCGCCCGGTAAGCCGGATACATTCCGAAGACGATGCCAATGGCGGCGGATACGGACACAGCCAGGATGATAATGTCCGCGGACATTACAGTCTCGATAACCTGCCCGCCTAGGTCTATTCCGGAGACCAGGTGGGACACTCCAAGACCTATGAGCACGCCCAGGCCGCCTCCGACTAGGCTGAGGAGCGCGGATTCCACGAGGAACTGCAGGAGGATATCGCCCCTTTTTGCGCCAACCGATTTTCTGATGCCGATCTCGCGGGTGCGCTCCGTTACGGAAACGAGCATGATATTCATAATGCCGATGCCACCCACCAGCAGGGAAATGCCGGCAATGGCTCCCAAGAATAGCACCCATACCTGCGTGGATGCCTGGAGCGTATCAATGGTCTCCTGCTGACTGCTGATGTTAAAATCGTCCTCGCCGGTGATGCGGTGGCGTTCACGCAGGATGGCAGTGATTTGCTCTATTGCGGCATCGGTCTGCTTTGAGTTGACCACTTGAACATTGATTGTCTGCACATTCTGACTGCCGGCGGCAGTGCGCTGGGAGGACAGGCGGGACATTACGGTGGTTATCGGCGCTACTATCATGTCATCAGTCAGGCCGAAACCCGTACCGCCCTTGCTCTTCAGTACGCCCACCACCTTAAACTGTTTGCCGCCGATTTTGATTGACTGCCCAAGGGGGTCGGTATCGGCGAAAAGGGTTTCCGCCACGTTACTGCCGAGCACCGCCACCAGCGTCTTGTTTTTCACATCTGCAACCGTTATGAAAGCGCCTTCAGCAATAGGGTAGTTCCTGACCGACTGATAGGCCGCGGTAACGCCGAGGATCTGCGTGTTAGTGTTTTGCCGGCCGGCTACCACCTGCGCAAACGACTGTACCTGAGGCGCTACTGCCTTCACCGCCGGCGCCAGGGTGGAGTCAAGCAGGGCTGCGGCGTCTTCCAGCGTCAACGTGGAGGCGCTGCCAATGGCACCTCTCACCCCGGACTGGGTTGATGCTCCGGCACGTATGAAAAGGAGGTTGGTGCCCAGCGATTCGATGTTGGCGGTAACCGCCGCCTGCGCGCCCCTGCCTATGGACATCAGGGAAATCACCGCCGCCACGCCGATGACAATTCCCAACACGGTCAGGGTGGAACGCATCTTGTTGGTGGTAACCGCCCGCAATGCCGTGCGCGCCGTCTCCAGTATATTCATCGCATCGCCTCCGGGTGGGCCGCTTCCGTTCTGGATTCCGCTGGCGTTAGCCGCTCCTCTTTCACCACCTGCCCGTCCCTGAGGGTGACAATTCTCTGGGCGCGGACAGCAGTGTCGTGTTCGTGGGTGACCAGGACAATAGTGATACCATCTTCTTTATTCAACCGTTCCATGATATTGATTATTTCCAGGCCGGCTTTGCTATCGAGGTTGCCGGTCGGTTCATCCGCCAGGATTATGCTGGGGTTGTTCACGAGGGCACGCGCAATGGCCACCCGTTGTTGCTCGCCGCCCGAAAGCTGGTTAGGGCGGTGCTGGGCGCGCTGTGCCAGTCCCACTCTGTCAAGGGCTTCCATGGCCCTTTGCGTCCGGTTTTTTCCCTTTCCATATAGTAAAGGCAGTTCTACGTTTGTTACCGCCGGAGTGCGTGGGATGAGATTAAAGGTCTGAAAAACGAATCCGATTTTCCCGTTACGCAGTTCCGCAAGTTGAGAATCAGAGAGTTCGCTGACCTCGGTGCCGTCCAGGCGGTACGTGCCGGAGGTAGGCGTATCCAGACACCCCATAATATTCATCAGGGTGGATTTCCCGCAGCCGGAAGGACCCATTATCGCCACCATTTCCCCGCGAACGACGTGGAAACTCAGCCCTCTCAGGACCTGGACGTTAATATCGCCCATATTGTAGTTCTTGACGATGTTATCAAGCTCAATCATGTTTTCCATTCCTCGGCAAATGCCTCTACCTTCCCGGCGTAAATATCTGTATTCCCTCGCCCGGGAAGCCACCGGCGAATCCGGTATTGCTAGTCTGTGTGCGAGTACTGCTGCTTGAGAAGCTTGTTGAACTCGTCGTCTGGACAACCACCTGCTCGCCCTCCTGCAATCCGCTCTTCACCTCGCTCCGGGTTCCGTCGCTCATGCCCAGCTGGACTGATCTCGACTGCACCTCGCCATTGACAACCACCTGCACAGTCGGATTGGTCGTACTGCCGGACACGGCGCGGTCAGGAATTACAAGGACGTTATTAGATTCCGCGATGATGATGTCGGCCGTGGCGCTCATCCCTTCTCTGAGCGTGACCCCTGAAGGCAGAGTAATGCGGATTGTTACGGGATAAGTCACTACTCCCTGCTGGGTCTTGCCCGTGGTGGAGATAGCCGTCACTTCTCCGGCAAGCTCGAGGTCAGACAGACTGCTTAAAGTAACGGTCGCCTTCTGTCCAATCTGGACCTGCGGGACATCAACCTCATCGAGGATGGCGCTCAGTTCGATGACTGAAGAATCGACAATTTCCATTGCAACGGTCGCCGCGGTGACGGTCTGGCCGGCTTCCACCGCCAGTGAAGTCACGGTGCCATTGAAGGGCGCTGTCATGGTAGTTTTCGCCAGACGCTGTTGGGCGTCTTCGAGCGCGGCTTGGGCGGCATCTCGCTCTTCCGTGCGGAGTTCTACCGTCAGCGGATCAGGGGTATTAGCCTTCAACTCCGCCAGGGTTTCCCGGGCATCGTCCAGTTTTGTCTGGGCATCGCTCATAGATTTGGCGGCATTCCGTTTAATTGTATCAAGATTATACTGCGCCCTGTCGGAGTCCCTCTTTGCCTTCTCCACTTCGCGGTAGTCAAGAAGTCCCCGGACATAACGGTCGTAAACATCCCAGTAGGCGGTTTCGGTTTTCCAGGCGGTATACTGTGCGTCGGCCACATCAAGCGGTGCCTTGAACTGTGCATCGGCGAGTTGTTGCTGAGCGGTGGCAACCGCCGCCTCCGCACTGGCAAGGTCGTCCGCGGTATAGGGATGCATGGCTGTATCAAGGTTATCCTGAGCGGCATCGAGGTTTATTTTTGCCTGCGTTACCGCCTTTTTAAGCGGGATAAGTGAATTGCTGTCCAGCGTGGCAAGGGTCTGTCCGGCTTTGACCGTATCGCCCTCCTTGACCTTCACTTCTAAGACAGTCCCGGGACTGCCGAACATGATTTTTTCCCTGCTGGGGAAGGCGAGACTGCCACTGGAACTGACCGAATTGGCCAGACTGCCGTATTGCACACTGACAAGCTGGTAACTCTCTGCGTTGGCTGAGGCATTCGAACCGTTTGCCCAGCGGTATGCGCCATAACCTCCACCGGCCATGGCGATGACAACGCCAACCAGTGTTAGTATTTGCCATAATTTAAGACTCTTCATATCCACCTCTGCAACTGGAATTCAGGGCTGTATTGTCCGGGAGAACCCTACGTTTATTTACGTATGCTGGCCAGGAGAAATGGTGATGGATCCGGGTCTAATCAGGGGAGGGGCGATAGCATGTTTTCCCCTCCCCCTTCTGTTTATCAAGCACGTGCAGTCAATTGATTACTGTGTTGTTTGACTGGTCTGTTGTGGCGGCACGGCCCAGCCACGAAATCCACCCCTGCCGCCGAAGCCACCGGGACCACGGAAACCGGATTCCGCAGGCATGTCTGGCTTGGACTGCCACCACGTCTTGTACTGGTCAGCCTGTTGCTGGGTGATTGTGCCCTTGTCAACCAGCCCTTTCAGGTAAGTATCCAGCGCTTCGCTCTGCATATCGCGTTGTGCCTGATTGAAAGCGTCTTCGACTTTCTGCTGGTCGATACCCAGTATGGTGGCAACCCTGGCTAACAAGGACTTCCCTGAACTGTCAACGGAACTGCCTGTCTGGGCGAAGGCAATACCGGCCACGACCCCGGCCAGCACTAACGCCGCCAGGACCGCAACGAGGATGAGTCTCTTACGCGGCCACATGTTCATCACCTCCTTTCATTCGTAATAGAACCGCTGGTTTGTGCAATTGAGCTTTTTAAACCTCCTTTCATGTAGCGTTAGTCTTATGTTAACAGTGGAATATTAAAAACTTATTAAACTCGCGACAGCTTTTTGGAGGCGCACATCCTGCCGCTGCAATTCTTTTTTCCATCGAACTGACGGGCTGATTCGTGAACGTCGCGCCGCAGTCATCTGATACTTCACGGTCACTGCGTATGAAACAGAAAGTCATCCGTGCCAATCTGAAGGCAAGCGGGTATCAGGTGGTCATGGTCTCTTTTGGTGAAGACGGGCTGGCGGCAGCACAAAAAGAAATGCCTGACCTGATCATGTTCGACGTGAAGATGCAGGGGATGTCGGGTTGGGATGTACTGAAGGCAATCCGGGGAAATGAGGACCTGCGGGGAATTCCTGTGATAGTCATGACCGCCTATTCCGTGGGGAACGAACAAAAACGAGCCGAATCCATGGGCGCCAGAAGTCTGCTCTCCAAGCCCTTCAGCGTGAAGCAAATGATGGAGCATGTCAGGCTCGCCGTCGAGAAAAAGGCGAAATAGCTGCAGGCGTTGGGGTTCTGAGCCGCAAAAGTGACAGAGTTGCCGGGCCACTATTTCCCATAACGCCGGGTTGGTAAGGTGGGCGGCGCAAAGCGCCAGTTGTGCTAGGCGGGACCCATGGAAGCGCGCTGTGCTTTATGCACCCTCTCCTGGTAATCATCGAGGACGGGTTTTGACACGTCTTTCACAGTTGTGCGGACGCCCTGCTTGCGCAGGGTATATTGCAGTTGTTTGACATCCACCTTCTTCGGCGTCAGGCCGCCTTTAACCGCCAGCGCGGCGGCAGTCCCGGCGGCTTGTCCCGTGCAGATGCTGGGAGTGCAATACCTCGTGGCAGCAAAAGTAATGAAATCGGTTGACATGGCTGAACCGGCCGCCATAAGGTTATCGATGTCACTGGAAACAAGGGCGCGGTAGGGGATGTCATATGGGGGCACATTGCCGATGAACTCGTGCTGGTCGTCCGGGCCAAAGACATCCGGGGCGTGGTTGCTAATGGCAATCGAATCGTCGAATGCCCGGCCCTGGCGTATGTCCTCTTCCTTAAGAACGTACTCTCCCAGCAGGCGGTGCGCGTCCCTCATCATCAGGTGGCTGGGGAGCTGGTCAATGTGCGCCCGCTCAAAGCCGGGCACATTGTCTTTGAGCAACTGGAGTGCAGACCACGCCTGTTTTCTCATATCGATTTCCCCGTTGGTCAGGTCTTCTAGCTGCCATCCGTGATGCCCCATCGGCAGGCCATAATGGGGACCCAGGATCCATTCCGTGCCGGCGCCGAAATGGGGAGAAAACCAGAAGGCGCCGCGGTTGCCGTACAGCCGGCCTTCTGCCTTTGCTTTCTTTATCAGGTTTTTGCCGGTGATGGCGCCTTTCCACTCGTCCGGGTGCTCGCTTCTGAAAGCCTCGAACCGGGGTATATCCACTTCGCGGAAGGTGACGGCGTAACCGAACCCCATGTGGCGCCCCATGCCCGGACCACGGGGAAAGCCATCGGCCATGCAGGCGGCGCCTGATTTCCAGACGATGTCCGCGCTGCCGGTACAATCGATGATTACTTTGCCGAGAATGGCGTGACGGCCTTCTTTGCTTTCAATGTATATGCCCTCGAGCGTGTTCCCATTCCTTATGGCGCCAGCGGCGAAGGCATGGTAGCAAAGCTTGACGCCGGCGTCGGCCATCATATTGTCGAGGAGGAACTTGTAATATTCCGGGTCCATCGAGACGGCTTCGTAGCGCACCCTTTTCGCAGGCCGTGGCCGCAGAAGTGCTCCGGCTTTTTCCACACTATCGATGATTTCAGCCATAATGCCGCCGTGAAGCTCGGGATCGACTTCCGTGAACCTGGGATTCAGGCACTGTGTCTGCAGTCCGCCCAGGCAGTTTGCCAGCTCAATAACTGCGGTCCGGGCGCC
>Ga0315284_10003421_pt1 | contig 22552 bp, 13 predicted proteins | sample YL17G09_16_MG_FD_203696 | JGI IMG/M metagenome (GOLD analysis project Ga0315284, IMG submission 203696) | Sediment microbial communities from Yellowstone Lake, YNP, Wyoming, USA - YL17G09_16 | ecosystem: Environmental > Aquatic > Freshwater > Lake > Sediment | place: USA: Wyoming | collected... | reverse complement strand
ACGATGATGGAATCTTCGAAGTTGTAGCCGTGCCAGGGCATGAAGGCGACCAAAATGTTGCGGCCCAGCGCCAATTCGCCAAGTTCGGTGCTGCAGCCGTCGGCCAACACGTCTCCTTCCTTGACGGCTTCCCCCTTGCGCGCCGCGGGCTTCTGATTAATGCAGGTGTCTTGATTCGTCCGGACAAACTTTTTTAGACGATAGCTTTTCAGATCGCCGCCCGATTTGCCGCGGCCTTTGACCTTGACGACGATTTCATCCGCGGTCACGCGATCCACGACGCCGTCCTCTTCCGCGACGATAAGGGCCCGGCTGTCGCGCACGCTCTTTTCTTCGAAGCCGGTGCCGACGATGGGAGCTTCCGGCATCAAGAGAGGCACCGCCTGGCGCTGCATGTTCGAACCCATCAGCGCGCGGTTGGCGTCGTCGTGCTCCAGGAAAGGGATGAGCGCCGCCGCCACCGAGACGATCTGGTTGGGCGAGACGTCCATGTAGTCCACTTCCCCGGGTGCGCAGACCGGGAATTCGCCCTTAAAACGGCACTTGATCTGATCGCCTAGGAATTCGCCTTTTTCATTGATCGGCGCGTTGGCCTGAGCGATAACATATTTGTCCTCGTCATCAGAAGTCAGGTATTCGACCTGCTTGGTCACGCGGCCGTTTTTGACGCGGCGATAGGGGCTTTCGATGAAGCCCAAATCATTGATGCGGCCATAGGTTGACAATGAGGAAATCAGGCCGATGTTCGGTCCTTCCGGCGTCTCGATCGGGCAGAGGCGGCCATAGTGCGTATAGTGCACGTCGCGCACCTCAAAGCCGGCGCGCTCGCGGGTGAGGCCTCCCGGGCCCAGCGCGCTCAGGCGCCGCTTGTGCGTCAATTCAGTCAACGGATTGACTTGATCGAGGAACTGCGATAGCTGATTGGTGCCGAAGAAGGTATTGATGACCGAGCTGATGGTGCGGACATTGACCAGATCCTGAGGCGTTACCTGCTCAGTCTCTCGCAAATTCATGCGCTCTTTTATGGTGCGCGCCATGCGGGACAGAGCCACCGAAAATTGATTCGCCAACTGCTCGCCCACGGTGCGAATGCGGCGGTTGCCGAGGTGATCAATGTCATCCGTCGCTTCCTGGCCCACCTTGAGCTTTAGGACGTATTTGATGATGGCGACGATATCTTCCCGCGTCAGCACGGTATGGTCGAAGGGGATGCTTAAATCAAGCTTGGTATTGATGCGGAAGCGGCCGACTTTGCCCAGGTCATAGCGCTTCTCGTCGAAGAAGAGGCGATTCAGCAGCCGTTCCGCCGTCTCCAGATCCGGCGGCTCGCCGGCGCGCAGCTCCTGGTAGATCTGGTTGAGCGCTTCTTCCCGATTCGACGCTTTATCCTTGATCAGCGTGTTGTTGATGATGTCGTAGATCGGGTCCCTTTTCTTGGTGTGCAGGAAGTTGATGCGCTTGACGTGATGCTTGCGGGTGAGCTTCAGCATCGCCTCGTCGAACACCTGCCCCTTTTTCGCGACCAGTTCGCCGGTTTCGCCATCGAAGAGATCCTCAAGGATCATCTTGTCGAAATATTTGTCAATGCCGGCGCGGGAGAGCGGGACCTCCTCCACGTAGTCGAACAGGCGCAGGATTTCGATGTCGCTGGAATAGCCGATGGCGCGCAGCAGGGTGGACACCGGGAAGCGCTTGCGGCGGTCAATGTAGACGTAGAGGATGTCGTTGATGTCGGTGGTGAATTCGACCCAACTGCCGCGGAAGGGAATGATGCGGGCGGAGTAGATCTTGGTGCCGTTCGGGTGAATCGAGTCTCCGAAGAAAACACCCGGCGAGCGGTGCAACTGGCTGACAATCACCCGCTCGGCGCCGTTGATGATGAACGTGCCACTATCGGTCATCAAGGGCAGGTTGCCCAGATAGACGTCCGTTTCCAACGTGCTGTCGAAACCGGCGGATTCATCCGTCTCCCGGCGGCTGGATAGGCGCAGCCGGGCCTTCAGGGGCGCGGAGTAGCTGACGCCCCGCTCGCGGCATTCATCCACGCTGTATTTGGGGGCCTCGATATGATACTCGACAAATTCGAGGATGTGCTCTTCGCGGTTGTCAATGATCGGGAAGACGTTCAGAAAGACGGCCTGAAGGCCTTTTTTCTCCCGCTGGGCCAGAGGAATGTCCTTCTGCAGGAAGGATTGGTAGGAAAGAAGTTGAACCTCCAGCAGATCGGGCATCTCCAGGGCCGCGGAGATCTTCCCAAACGTATGACGCTCGATGCGCTTCTTAGTGCTCAAGATTTGCCTCCATGAACTTGGAAAGCAACGGCTGCCGCGACAGAGATAAAGAAGCTGCTACAGGTCGCCGCGGGGCGGCGCCGGCAACTTCTTTCGGGTATCCGACGAAGGGTAACGCTGCTCTTGCTATTTCGCTGCAACGGGGGCGAGAGGGACAGAAGTAACAACTACTTCAACTCGACCGTAGCGCCTTCGGCTTCCAGCGCTTCCTTGATGCGCTGCGCTTCTTCTTTGTTGACGGATTCTTTGAGGATATTGGGAGCTCCGTCCACCAGTTCCTTGGCTTCCTTCAAACCGAGGCTAGTCAATTGGCGCACCACCTTGATCACCTGGATCTTCTTTTCGCCGATGGACTTGAGGGTAACCTGAAATTCGGTCTGCTCTTCTTTCGGAGCTTCGCCCGCGGCGGCGGCAACACCACCCGCCGGCATGGCGACCGCTACGGGAGCGGCGGCGGTCACGCCGAAACGATCCTCGAGGGCCTGCTTCAGTTTCACCAGGTCCAAGACCGACATCTTCTCAATGGCTTGGATGATTTCTTCCACTGCTTGATCTCCTGGAAATAGGGTCTTTTTCTTATGCTTCGTTGGGATGAGGCGCATCGGTGGCCGGCGCCTCGCTCGGAGCGCCTTCACCCGCGGCCTGTTTCTTTTGAATGATGGCTTCCAGCACCGCCAGGAAGGAGCGCACGATTTCGTTCAGCGTGCTGACGACTCCCACCAGCGGTCCCTGCAAGGCGGAGAGAATTTGCCCCAGCAGAACTTCCCTCGAGGGGATATGGCGGACGGTCTCGACGTCCGCCGTGGTGATGTAAGAGCCTTCGAGCATTCCGGCTTTGATGACCGGGACCTGCTTCTCTTTGCCCTTCGTGAAGTCGCTAATCAGCTTAACGGGCAGGATAGGATCATGCAGGGAAACCGCCAGGGCGGTGGGCCCTTCGAGATGCGGAATCAGATCCTTATATCCAGAGGTTTCGCAGGCGTGGCGGATCAGGGTGTTCTTGACCACCTTGTAGATGATCTGCTGCTTGTGAAAATTGCGCCGCAGTTCGTTGACTTCTTCCACGTTCAGGCCGGTGAAATCGGCCAGATAGATGCCTTTGGCCTGCTGGAAAAGCTGATTGAGCTCCTGGACGGATTCAATCTTCTGGGCATTGGGGTGCGCTTGGGGCGACATAAACCGTTCCACTAAGTTTGGGTTATTTCAGCGCGGTGAACAGCGCCTGACGATTCAATTTGATGCCGGGGCCGAAGGTGGACGAGATGGTGATGCCGGTGACGTACTGACCTTTGGCGCTGGCGGGTTTTATGCGGTTCACCACGCGGGCGAACTCATAAAGGTTATCGCGCAATTTCGGCACATCAAAGGAAGCCTTCCCGATGATGGCGTGCAAGATGCCGAACTTGTCGGTGCGAAAGTCAATGCGGCCGCCCTTGATCTCCTTGACGGCGTTGGCGACGTCCATGGTCACCGTGCCGGATTTCGGGTTGGGCATCAGGCCGCGCGGGCCGAGGACTTTGCCGAGCTTGCCCACCTGAGCCATGACGTCGGGCGTGGCAATGACGGCGTCGAAATCTGTCCAGCCGCCGGATATCTTCTCGACATAGTCTTCCAAACCGATAAAATCGGCGCCGGCCGTGCGGGCTTCATCCTGCTTGGCGCCTTTGGCCAGCACCAGCACGCGGAGAGTTTTTCCGGTGCCGTGCGGCAGGGCCACGGTGCCGCGAACCAACTGGTCGGCCTTGCGAGGATCCACACCCAAGTTAACGGCTATTTCGACCGTTTCGTCGGCTTTGGCGGTGGCCGTCTCCTTCAGGAGCTGCAACGCCTCATCCACGTCGTACTCTTTCAGGCGATCCACTTTGGCCTTGGCGGCTTCAAATCTTCGGCTGTGCTTCATTTTTGATTATTAGGCAATGATCCGACTAATTTTCGATTTTCACGCCCATGCTGCGGGCTGTGCCGGCGATGATCTTCATGGCATGGTCCACGTCGTGAGCGTTCAGATCCGCCATTTTCATGGCGGCGATGTCCCGCAACTGCTTCTCCGTCATGGAGGCGACCTTGATGCGGTTGGGTTCGCTTGAGCCTTTATCCAATCCCAGGGCCTTCTTGATCAGGGTTGAAGCGGGCGGCGTCTTGGTGATGAAGGAGAACGTCCGGTCTGCATAGACGGTCACGACGACGGGAATGATATAGCCCTGCTTGTCCTGCGTGCGCTGATTGAACGCTTTGCAGAACTCCATGATGTTGACGCCCTTCTGGGAAAGCGCCGGCCCAACGGGTGGCGAAGGATTGGCCGCTCCGCCGGGGATGTGCAATTTCACAAATCCTAAAATCTTCTTGGCCATGAGATATCGCTCTATAACTGCGGGGACAAACCTTCTATTGAGCGCTGCTTAGATCGGTGGAGACCTGTAAAAAGTCCAGCTCGACGGGAGTGGAGCGGCCGAAGATAGAGACCATAACCTTCAGCTTGCGCTTTTCGCGATTGACTTCCTTGATGAAACCGGTGAAATCCTTGAAGGGGCCGTCTATCACCTTGATCGCGTCGTCCACCTGGAAGGGGACTTCGACCGTTTCCTTGTTGCGCACCTGATCCACGCGGCCCAAGATGCGATTAACTTCGCTCTGGCTCAAGGGTGCGGGCTCGTTGCCTGTCCCGCCGAAGGCAATGACACTGGGGGTATTTAAGATCAGGTGCTTTATCTCTTTTGTCAGCTCGGCTTCGATGAGAAGGTAGCCAGGGAAGAAGATGCGCTTCTTGGACTTCTTCCGGCCGTCCTTCATTTCGACGATTTCTTCGGAAGGAATGAGCACGTTGGCGATCTGATCCCGAATTTCCAGGCGGTCCACTTCGGCGTCCAGATAGGCTTTGATCTTCTGTTCCTGTCCAGTGAAAACCTGGAGGACGTACCAGCGTCGGTTCACGTGCGGCTCGGCAATCAAGGTTACAAAATGATTTTCAGGATGTTGCTCAAACCCTGGTCCACTCCGAAGACGAATATGGCCAAGATCAGAGAGAGGACGAGCACGATGATCGTGGACTCGTAGAGCTCTGCGCGGGTAGGCCAACTCACCTTGGCCATCTCCGTTCTCACGTCTTTAACGTAGTTGACAGCTTTTTGAATCATGGTTCCGTTCTCCACGAGCAGGCCAGGAGGGATTCGAACCCCCAACACCCGGTTTTGGAGACCGGTGCTCTAACCGTTCGAGCTACTGGCCTTCGAAGCATGCCTACCGGGTTTCCTTGTGCGAGGTGTGGCGGTTGCAGAAGGGGCAGTATTTTTTGTACTCCACCCGCCCCGTCTGAGTGCGCTTATTTTTCGTCAACGAGTAATTGCGCCGCTTGCATTCGCCGCAAGCCAGGATGATGATTTCACGCGGCATAGATGGGTCTTTCTCGCGGTTATTCCAGAATCTTAGTTACGACGCCGGCGCCGATGGTGCGGCCGCCTTCGCGGATGGCGAAGCGCAGACCCTCTTCCATGGCGATGGGACTGATCAGCTCCACCGTCATGCGCACGTTGTCCCCCGGCATCACCATCTCCATCCCCTCCGGCAGATGCGTCACCCCCGTCACGTCGGTGGTGCGGAAGTAAAACTGCGGACGGTAGCCATTGAAAAACGGCTTGTGGCGGCCCCCCTCATCCTTGCCCAAAACATACACTTCACCTTCAAACTTGGTGTGCGGCGTGATCGAGCCCGGCGCCGCAATCACCATCCCCCGTTCGATCTCTTCCTTGTCCACCCCGCGCAGCAGCAGGCCCACGTTGTCGCCGGCCCGGCCTTCATCCAACAGCTTGCGAAACATCTCCACGCCCGTCACCACCGTCCGGCGCTTGGCGCCCAGGCCAATCAACTCCATCTCCTCGCCGACCTTGACTTTCCCGCGCTCCACGCGACCGGTCGAAACCGTGCCCCGGCCCGTGATCGAGAAAACGTCTTCCACCGGCAGCAGAAAGGGCTTGTCCACCTCCCGCACCGGTATCGGAATGTAGCTGTCCACCGCCGCCATCAGATCCAGAATACTCTTCGTCTTGGCCGCATCGTCCGGGTGCGACAGCGCGTCTAACGCGCTGCCCCGGATCACCGGCACCTTGTCCCCCGGGAACTTGTACTGCGTCAGCAGATCCCGCACTTCCAGCTCGACCAAGTCGAGCAGCTCCGGGTCGTCCACCTGATCCACCTTATTCATGTAGACCACCAGGAAGGGGACGTTCACCTGGCGCGCCAGCAAGACGTGCTCTCGCGTCTGCGGCATGGGACCGTCGGCCGCGGATACCACCAGGATGGCCCCGTCCATCTGCGCCGCCCCCGTCACCATGTTCTTCACGTAGTCGGCGTGCCCCGGGCAGTCCACGTGCGCGTAGTGCCGGTTGACCGTCTCGTATTCCGCATGGTGCACGTTGATGGTCAGACCCCGCGCCTTCTCCTCCGGAGCATTGTCAATCTCGTCGTAGGTCTTGGCCTGCGCCAGACCCCGACGCGATAAAATCTGCGTGATGGCCGCCGTCAACGTCGTCTTGCCGTGATCCACGTGCCCGATCGTCCCGATGTTCACGTGCGGCTTGGTGCGTTCAAACTTCGCCTTGGCCATGGTGGTTTCCTTTTTCTGCTTAAACTACTTTCGCTGTCGGAATCAGGCCCCGAAGGGGGGCTTCGCTCGACGACTCCGATCTAAGCTTCGCGACTACTTGACTTAAGATCTAAGAGAGGCAGGGCGCTCGAGAATGGCCGCCGTGACCTCTTCCGGCGCCTGCTCGTATTTGGAGAATTGCATCGTGAACACCGCGCGGCCCTGGGACATCGAGCGCAGTTGCGTAGCATAGCCGAACATTTCGGCGAGCGGGACTTGCGCGTGTACGGCATGAGCGTTCTTGCGCGGCGTCATGCCCAGAATGCGTCCGCGACGGGCATTGATGTTGCCGATCACGTCGCCCAGATAATCGTCCGGCACGAGAACTTCCAGTGCCATGATCGGCTCGATGACAATCGGATCGGCCTTCCGGGCGGCTTCCTGCAGAGCCATGGATCCGGCAATCTTAAAGGCCAGCTCGGACGAATCCACTTCGTGATAGGAGCCGTCCAGCAGCGTGGCCTTGATATCCACCAACGGATAGCCGGCCACCACGCCGTTTTTCATGGCCTCTTTGATCCCGTTGGAAATCGGATTAATGTATTCGCGGGGAACGGCGCCGCCGATGATGCGATTTTCAAAGATGAAACCGGAACCAAAGGGGGCCGGCTCAATCTGAATCTTGACATGACCGTATTGGCCGCGGCCGCCGCTTTGACGAATAAACTTTCCTTCCGCCACGGCGGAATTCCGCACGGTTTCCTTGTAGGCCACTTGAGGCTTGCCGACATTGGCTCCCACGCGAAACTCGCGCATCAAGCGATCAACCAGGATCTCCAAATGCAATTCGCCCATGCCGGAGATGATGGTCTGGCCGGTCTCCTCGTTGGAGGAGACTTCAAAGGTCGGATCTTCATCGGAGAGACGATTCAGCGCCAGCGAGATCTTCTCCTGATCGGCCTTGGTCTTGGGTTCGATGGCCACGGAAATCACCGGCTTGGGGAAGTCCATCTGCTCGAGGATGATGGGATGCCCGTCGTCGCAGAGGGTATCGCCGGTGCGGGAGATCTTCAGACCGACGGCGGCGACGATGTCGCTGGTGTAGGCCTCGTCAATATCCTCGCGCTTGTTGGCGAACATCATCAGCAGACGGCCCAGTCGCTCATGCTTGCCCAAATTGGCGTTATAAACACTCTTGCCGGCGGCGATTTTGCCGGAATAAACGCGGAAATAATTGACCTTCCCCACGTGGGGATCGCTGACCACTTTGAAGCAAAGCGCCGAGAAGGGCTGATCATCGGCCGGCTTGCGAATCTCCTCTTTCTCTTTCTTGGGATTGAAGCCCTTGACCGATCCCTTATCAATAGGACTGGGCAAGTAATGAATAACCGCATCCAGAAGGCGCTGAACACCCTTGTTTTTAAAGGCGCTTCCGCACAGCACGGGGACGATTTTGCATTCGATGGTGGCGCGACGCACGGCCCGGCGAATATCCTCTTCGGGAATCGGTTTGTCTCCCAGAAATAATCCCATCAGGTGGTCATCGTAATCTGAGACCGACTCCAGCATCTGCTCGCGATACTTCAGCGCCTGCGGCAGCAAGGAAGTGGGCACGTCCACCTCTTCCCACTGGAAGCCTTGAGTGCTCTCATTCCAGAGGACCGCCTTCATCTTGATCAGGTCAATGATGCCCGTGAAGAGCTCCTCTTCGCCCAGTGGGATCTGTATCGGGATGGGATGGCTGCCCAGCTTGTTCTGAATGTTGTCAATGGTGCCGTAGAAATCCGCGCCGACGCGATCCATCTTGTTGATGAAGGCGATGCGCGGCACGTGGTATTTATCCGCCTGCCGCCAGACGGTTTCGGATTGCGGCTCGACGCCGCCCACGGCGCAAAATAGTGCTATAGCCCCATCCAGCACGCGCAGGGAGCGCTCGACCTCCGCGGTGAAGTCCACATGTCCCGGGGTATCAATGATGTTGATGCGATGATCTTCCCAGTAACAGGTGGTGGCCGCCGAGGTGATGGTAATCCCCCGTTCCCGTTCCTGCTCCATATAGTCCATCACGGTCGAGCCCTCGTGGACTTCGCCCATGCGGTGGATGCGGCCCGTGAAATAGAGGATGCGTTCGGTGGTCGTGGTCTTACCGGCATCAATATGAGCCATGATGCCGATGTTGCGAACGTTTTCCAGTGGTTCTCTGCGCGCCATGAGTATGGATTGTCCGGTCGCGGAAGTCCCGTTGGCGGACGGATGAGTTAGCCGGGCGTGATACTCACCCGGCAGGTGCTAAGTGTTACCCTTCGATTTTATTACCAGCGGAAATGAGCAAAAGCTTTGTTGGCTTCGGCCATGCGGTGCGTGTCTTCGCGTTTCTTGACGGCGGCGCCTTCGTTGCTGGCGGCGGCCGTCAGCTCGGCGGCCAGTTTATCCGACATGGTCTTTTCACTGCGAGCCTTGGCGAAGGTCAGGATCCAACGCATGGCCAGGGCGTTTCGCCGGGCGGGGCGGACTTCGATGGGAACCTGATAGGTTGACCCGCCGACCCGCCTCGACTTGACCTCCACCAGCGGACCGACATTGTTCAGCGCCTTGCGCAACACGTCGAGGCCGTTCGCGCCGGTCTTGGCGGCAATCTTGTCCAGAGCGGAATAGAGGATGCCTTCCGCCGTGGACTTCTTGCCGCGCCGCAGCATGTTGTTGACAAATTTGGCTACGACCAGATCGTGAAACTTGGGATCCGGCAGAATAGCCCGTTTGACGATTCGTTTCCTTCGCGGCATGTTGATTACTTGCGCTTAGTCCCGTATTTCGAACGACTTTGCTTGCGTTTGTCCACGCCGGCGGCGTCCAGCGTTCCCCGAATGATGTGGTAACGCACTCCGGGCAAATCCTTGACGCGACCTCCGCGGATCATGACGATGGAGTGTTCCTGGAGATTGTGCCCTTCCCCGGGGATGTAGGTGGTCACTTCCATGCCATGCGTCAGACGCACTCGGGCCACTTTGCGCAATGCCGAATTCGGCTTTTTGGGCGTGGTGGTGTACACGCGCGTACAGACGCCGCGACGCTGCGGACAGCGAGCCAGGGCGGGCGTCTTGGATTTTTTGACCAGGCTTTTTCGGCCTTTGCGAATCAGTTGACTGACCGTGGGCACTTAGCTCTCCAGAGACAGAAACCTAAATTTAATTTTTTGGCACCTAATTGTCAACGACTTTCTCATCTTTTTCTTCTTTTTTGCCCCGCCCCGAAGCATCCGTTTTTTCTGCCTTTTGAGCGATGGCGGCCGTCAAGGATCGGCCATTCAGCAGCGAATCATTCAAGCCCAAACTCACCAGACTCAACTTATTGCTTTTGGCCGCCGCGGCTTCGTCCTCCGCGGATTCTTGGGCCGGCTTCTCTATCTGCAGGCGCTGATATCTGCCGATCCCGGTTCCGGCGGGGATCAAATGACCCATGATGACGTTTTCCTTCAGGCCTTTCAAGAAATCCACCTTGCGCTCGACGGCGGCTTCCGTCAGCACGCGCGTGGTTTCTTGGAAACTGGCGGCCGAAATGAAGCTCTCGGTGGACAGAGCGGCCTGGGTAATTCCCAGGAGCAGCGGCGTGTAAATTGCCGGGCGGGCGGGACGAGCGGTCGCGGGCTGCAATTCCGCCGCCTGAAGCTTGCGATTCTGGCGATTGAATTCCATCTTGTCCACCAACTGCTCAACCGGGTAGTTCGAATCGCCGACTTTTTCAATGACCACCTTGCTCGCCAACTGCCGGTTTTCCGGGATGAAGCGGGCGGCTTCCACGTGGTCTCCTTCCAAGTAGTTGGTGTCGCCGGAATCTTCGATGCGCACCTTCTGCAGCATCTGGCGAACGATCACCTCGATGTGCTTGTCGTTGATCTTCACGCCCTGCAGGCGATAGACCGCCTGAATTTCATTGACCAGATACTCCTGCACCTTGCTGGGACCCAGGATGTTCAGAATATCCTGCGGAGCGATGGAGCCTTCGCTGATGCGATCGCCGGCCAAGATGGATTCACCGTCATGCACGATGATGTGCTTGCCGAACGGGATCTGGTATTTCTTTTCCATCTTGCCGTCGTGCGACTTGATGATGATCTCGCGCACGCCGCGCTTCAAGCTGCCGAACTTGACCACGCCGTCAATTTGCGAAACAATGGCGGGATCCTTGGGACGCCGGACTTCGAAGAGTTCCGCGACGCGCGGCAGACCGCCCGTGATGTCCTTGGTCTTAGAGATTTCGCGGGGCAGCTTGGCCAGAGCGTCGCCCGCTTCCACGGAATCGCCATCCTGAATCAGCAAATGAGCGCCCACGGGAATATTAATATTCTCGAGCTTTTCGCCGCGCTTATCTTCCAGGTGAATATGCGGATTCAGCTTTTTGTTGCGGACTTCGATGATCACCTTCTGCTTTTTGCCGGTGGTCTCATCCACCTCTTCGCGATAGGACTCTTCATCCTTGATGTCCACGAAACGGAGGACGCCGTCATAGTTGGCGATGATGGAGGCAGAATAGGGATCCCAGCGCATCAGCTCGTCCCCGGCCTTAACGCGGGAGTTGTCCGGCACCAGGATTTCTGCCGCATGAGGGACATTGTACTTGGCGATGGTGCGATTGTCCTCATCCAGCACCTTGATGACGCCGTTGCGGCGCAGCGCCACCAGATTCTTGGTGTGCTTGTGGGGGATGGCGAAGACGTTTTCGTACTGGACCACGCCATCGTTTTTCGAAATCACCTGCGACTGCTCGGCGATGCGGCTGGCGGTCCCGCCAATATGGAAAGTTCGCAGCGTCAACTGCGTGCCCGGCTCGCCGATGGACTGGGCGGCCATGACGCCGACCGCTTCGCCGATATCCACGAGGCGGCCGTTGGTCAGGTTCTTGCCATAGCACAGGGCACAAACGCCGTTCAGAGTTTCGCAGGTCAAGACGGAACGAATCACGACCTTGTCCACGGCATGCTTCACGAGCAGCTCGGCGTGGTCCTCATTGATCATTTTGCCGATGGGCAAGAGCTTCTCGCCGGAGAAGGGATCGAAGACGTCCGCCGAAAGGACGCGGCCGAGGATGCGCTCGGCCAACTGCTCGGCGACCTCTTCCCCTTCCTTCATGGCTTCGATGGTGATCCCGCGCAGGGTGCCGCAGTCATGCTGGCGCACGATCACGTCCTGGGCTACGTCCACCAAGCGGCGGGTCAGGTAACCGGCGTCCGCGGTCTTCAAGGCCGTATCGGCCAGACCCTTGCGGGCGCCGTGGGTGGAAATGAAGTACTCCAACACCGACAGGCCTTCCTTGAAGTTGGCGATGATGGGCGATTCGATGATTTCGCCCTTCTGACCGGTCATGGATTTCTGCGGCTTGGCCATCAGCCCGCGCATGCCCGCCAACTGGCGGATCTGTTCTTTGGAACCGCGCGCGCCGCTGTCAATCATCATAAAGACCGGATTGAAGCCCTGGTTGGATACCTTCAGGTGCGCCACCATGGCGTCCGCCACATCCGAGGTGGTATGGGTCCAGATGTCTATAATCTTGTTGTAGCGCTCGCCATCGGTGATGACGCCGCTCTCGTACTGGTTTTGGACTTTTTCGACTTCTTTGGCCGCCTTGCTCACCAGGGTTTCCTTCTCCTCGGGGATTTCGACGTCATCCACGCCGACGGAGAGGCCGCCCGCCGTAGCATAGGCAAAGCCCATGTCCTTTAAGTTATCGAGGAAGCGCGCGGTGTTGTTCATGCCCACACGCTTGTAGCAACGTGCCACAATCTCTTCCAGGCGCTTCTTAGTGAGCAGCTCATTAATGAAAGTATCTTCCTGCAGCGTTTCAGGGAGAATCGAATTGAAGATCAGGCGGCCCGCCGTGGTTTCGATCATTTTGCCCTTGACTTTGGCCTTGATAGGGGCGTGCAGGCTGATCAGGCCGCTATTCAGGCCGACGATGACCTCTTCGGGACCAAAGAAGGAACGCCCACTACCCTTGTCCTCGCGGCGCATCTTGGTCAAGTAGTAGCAACCCAAGACCATGTCCTGGGAGGGGATAGCGATGGGGCGGCCGGAAGCCGGATGCAGGATGTTCTGCGGGGAGGCCATCAATAACCGCGATTCAATCTGCGCTTCATAGGAAAGCGGGATGTGCACGGCCATCTGGTCGCCGTCAAAGTCGGCATTGAAAGCGGCGCAAACCAGCGGGTGCAGCCGGATGGCCTTGCCTTCGATGAGAATCGGCTGAAAGGCCTGAATGCCCAGGCGGTGCAGCGTCGGGGCGCGGTTCAGCAGGACGGGGTGATCATGAATGATGTCCTCCAGGATTCCCCACACCGGCTCATCTTTGCGCTCAACCATGCGCTTGGCCGATTTGACCGTCTTGGCAAATTCGTGCTCGATTAGCTTACGGATGATGAACGGCTTGAAGAGCTCGACAGCCATGTCCTTGGGCAGACCGCAGGTGTGGAGTTTTAATTCGGGGCCAACGACAATGACCGAGCGGCCGGAATAGTCCACGCGTTTGCCGAGGAGATTCTGACGGAAGCGGCCCTGCTTGCCTTTCAGATTGTCAGACAGGGACTTCAGCGGTCGGTTGCCGTCCGAGCGGACAGCCACGGACTTGCGTCCATTATCAAAGAGCGAATCCACGGCTTCCTGCAACATGCGCTTCTCATTGCGCAGGATGACTTCGGGCGCCAGAATTTCGATCAGCCGCTTCAGGCGGTTATTGCGGATGATGACACGGCGGTAGAGATCATTTAGGTCCGAAGTGGCGAAGCGCCCGCCTTCCAAAGGCACCAGGGGCCGCAGATCCGGTGGAACCACCGGGATGACAGACATCACCATCCACTCGGGCCGCGTGAAGGAGCCGTCTTCGCGCAGCTTGAAGGCCTCGATGATGCGCAGTTTCTTGATCGCATCGTTCTTGCGCTGCAGGGAGGATTCCTCGCGAACGATCTGGCGCAATTCGCTGGAGAGCTTTTCGACGTCCACGCGGGCTAACAGGTCGTAGATGGCATCTCCGCCTGTGCGGGCGATGAACTTGCGCGGATCATCGGCGCTCAACTTTTCATTCTCCTCGCCGAATTCGCCGCTGAGGCGCTGATACTCGCTTTCCTTGATCAGCTCCCGGGGGCGCAACCCGCTGCCGCCCGGGGAGATAACCGTGTAAAATTCATAGTAAATGACCCGCTCCAGATCGCGGACGGTCATTCCCAATATCGCGCCGATTTTGGATGGCAGCGAGCGGAAATACCAAATGTGAACGATCGGCACGGCCAGGGCGATGTGGCCCATGCGCTTGCGGCGCACGTCCTTGCGGGTGATTTCCACGCCGCAGCGGTCGCAGACGATGTCGCGATAGCGGATGCCTCGGTATTTGCCGCAATGGCATTCCCAGTCCTTGACCGGCCCGAAGATTTTTTCGCAGAACAAGCCGTCCCGTTCGGGCTTGTAGGAGCGGTAATTGATGGTCTCCGGCTTGGTCACCTCGCCCCGCGATCTCTGCAGGATGGTCTGCGGACCGGCCAGGTTGATGGAGATCCGGGTGAAGTTCTGATGATCTTGTTCATTGGGGCGAATGTTCAGCATTTCGTTTTCCTTTGAAGAGTGGAGGAACGATGGGAACCGGCGTCAAACAATCACTCGAGTTTGACGTCCAGCCCCAGCCCCAGAAGTTCGTTGATCAACACATTAAAGGATTCGGGGACGCCGGGAACAGGCAGATTCTCGCCCTTGACGATGGCTTCATAAGTTCGCGCGCGGCCATCCACGTCGTCGGATTTGACGGTCAGAATCTCTTGCAGGGTATAGGCGGCGCCGTAGGCCTCCAAGGCCCAGACCTCCATTTCGCCGAAGCGCTGCCCGCCGAATTGGGCCTTGCCGCCCAGCGGCTGCTGCGTGATCAGCGAATAGGGCCCGATGGAACGAGCGTGGATTTTATCGTCAACCAGGTGAGAAAGCTTCATCATGTAGATGTTGCCGACGGTGATCCTCTGATCAAAGGGCTCGCCGGTGCGGCCGTCGTAAAGCTGCACTTTTCCGGAAGTATCCAAGCCGGCTGCCTCAAGCTCCTTCTTGACGTCTTCCATCTTGGCGCCATCAAAAACGGGCGTCGCATAGTACTTGCCCAATTTCTTTCCGGCCCAGCCGAGGATCGTCTCAAAGATCTGGCCCAAGTTCATGCGGGAGGGCACGCCCAGTGGATTGAGGATGATGTCAATCGGTGTTCCATCCGGCAGGTAGGGCATATCTTCGACCGGGACAACCTTGCCGACCACGCCTTTATTGCCGTGCCGGCCGGCCATCTTGTCGCCGACGGCCAGCTTACGCTTCTTGGCGATGTAGACCTTGGCCAGTTGGACGATGCCGCTGGGAAGCTCATCGCCCCCCATGACCTTGTGCTTCTCATTGCGGAAGTCCATGGTCACGGCATCGAGGCGTTCTTCGAACTTTTCGAAGATCAACTCGATCAGCTCGTTGGTTTCGGTCTCCTTGGTCCAGTTGTAGTTGGCTTCGACCAGATCCAAATCGAGCTTTTTAAAGGTATTGGCGGAAAAGACTTCGCCTTCATGCACCAACACGTCTTCCAGGTTCTTATCGCGGATGGCGACGGCCTTCTTCCCGATCAGCAATTCAGAAAGCTCGACCACGCGGGCTTTTTTCAGCAGATCCACATCCCGCTTGAATTTTTCCTCCAATTCCTCCAGCTTCTGCCGATCCTCTTTGCGGGTGCGGGCGTCTTTTTTCTTGCGGCTGAACAGCTTGGTGGCGATGACGATGCCGTTCATGCCCGCATGGGCTTTCAGCGAGGCGTCCTTCACGTCGCCGGCCTTATCGCCGAAAATGGCCTTCAAGAGTTTGTCTTCGGGCGTGAGGTCCATCTCGCCCTTGGGGGTCACCTTGCCGATGATGATGTCGCCGTATTTGACTTCGGCGCCGACGCGGATAATCCCGTTCTCGTCGAGATCCTTGGTGGCCTCTTCGGAAACGTTGGGAATTTCGCGGGTCAGCTCTTCTTCGCCGCGCTTGGTCTCCCGCACTTGCAGCTCCAGCTCCTCGATGTGGATCGAGGTGAAGATGTCTTCGGAGACCATGCGCTCGCTGACGATGATGGAATCTTCGAAGTTGTAGCCGTGCCAGGGCATGAAGGCGACCAAAATGTTGCGGCCCAGCGCCAATTCGCCAAGTTCGGTGCTGCAGCCGTCGGCCAACACGTCTCCTTCCTTGACGGCTTCCCCCTTGCGCGCCGCGGGCTTCTGATTAATGCAGGTGTCTTGATTCGTCCGGACAAACTTTTTTAGACGATAGCTTTTCAGATCGCCGCCCGATTTGCCGCGGCCTTTGACCTTGACGACGATTTCATCCGCGGTCACGCGATCCACGACGCCGTCCTCTTCCGCGACGATAAGGGCCCGGCTGTCGCGCACGCTCTTTTCTTCGAAGCCGGTGCCGACGATGGGAGCTTCCGGCATCAAGAGAGGCACCGCCTGGCGCTGCATGTTCGAACCCATCAGCGCGCGGTTGGCGTCGTCGTGCTCCAGGAAAGGGATGAGCGCCGCCGCCACCGAGACGATCTGGTTGGGCGAGACGTCCATGTAGTCCACTTCCCCGGGTGCGCAGACCGGGAATTCGCCCTTAAAACGGCACTTGATCTGATCGCCTAGGAATTCGCCTTTTTCATTGATCGGCGCGTTGGCCTGAGCGATAACATATTTGTCCTCGTCATCAGAAGTCAGGTATTCGACCTGCTTGGTCACGCGGCCGTTTTTGACGCGGCGATAGGGGCTTTCGATGAAGCCCAAATCATTGATGCGGCCATAGGTTGACAATGAGGAAATCAGGCCGATGTTCGGTCCTTCCGGCGTCTCGATCGGGCAGAGGCGGCCATAGTGCGTATAGTGCACGTCGCGCACCTCAAAGCCGGCGCGCTCGCGGGTGAGGCCTCCCGGGCCCAGCGCGCTCAGGCGCCGCTTGTGCGTCAATTCAGTCAACGGATTGACTTGATCGAGGAACTGCGATAGCTGATTGGTGCCGAAGAAGGTATTGATGACCGAGCTGATGGTGCGGACATTGACCAGATCCTGAGGCGTTACCTGCTCAGTCTCTCGCAAATTCATGCGCTCTTTTATGGTGCGCGCCATGCGGGACAGAGCCACCGAAAATTGATTCGCCAACTGCTCGCCCACGGTGCGAATGCGGCGGTTGCCGAGGTGATCAATGTCATCCGTCGCTTCCTGGCCCACCTTGAGCTTTAGGACGTATTTGATGATGGCGACGATATCTTCCCGCGTCAGCACGGTATGGTCGAAGGGGATGCTTAAATCAAGCTTGGTATTGATGCGGAAGCGGCCGACTTTGCCCAGGTCATAGCGCTTCTCGTCGAAGAAGAGGCGATTCAGCAGCCGTTCCGCCGTCTCCAGATCCGGCGGCTCGCCGGCGCGCAGCTCCTGGTAGATCTGGTTGAGCGCTTCTTCCCGATTCGACGCTTTATCCTTGATCAGCGTGTTGTTGATGATGTCGTAGATCGGGTCCCTTTTCTTGGTGTGCAGGAAGTTGATGCGCTTGACGTGATGCTTGCGGGTGAGCTTCAGCATCGCCTCGTCGAACACCTGCCCCTTTTTCGCGACCAGTTCGCCGGTTTCGCCATCGAAGAGATCCTCAAGGATCATCTTGTCGAAATATTTGTCAATGCCGGCGCGGGAGAGCGGGACCTCCTCCACGTAGTCGAACAGGCGCAGGATTTCGATGTCGCTGGAATAGCCGATGGCGCGCAGCAGGGTGGACACCGGGAAGCGCTTGCGGCGGTCAATGTAGACGTAGAGGATGTCGTTGATGTCGGTGGTGAATTCGACCCAACTGCCGCGGAAGGGAATGATGCGGGCGGAGTAGATCTTGGTGCCGTTCGGGTGAATCGAGTCTCCGAAGAAAACACCCGGCGAGCGGTGCAACTGGCTGACAATCACCCGCTCGGCGCCGTTGATGATGAACGTGCCACTATCGGTCATCAAGGGCAGGTTGCCCAGATAGACGTCCGTTTCCAACGTGCTGTCGAAACCGGCGGATTCATCCGTCTCCCGGCGGCTGGATAGGCGCAGCCGGGCCTTCAGGGGCGCGGAGTAGCTGACGCCCCGCTCGCGGCATTCATCCACGCTGTATTTGGGGGCCTCGATATGATACTCGACAAATTCGAGGATGTGCTCTTCGCGGTTGTCAATGATCGGGAAGACGTTCAGAAAGACGGCCTGAAGGCCTTTTTTCTCCCGCTGGGCCAGAGGAATGTCCTTCTGCAGGAAGGATTGGTAGGAAAGAAGTTGAACCTCCAGCAGATCGGGCATCTCCAGGGCCGCGGAGATCTTCCCAAACGTATGACGCTCGATGCGCTTCTTAGTGCTCAAGATTTGCCTCCATGAACTTGGAAAGCAACGGCTGCCGCGACAGAGATAAAGAAGCTGCTACAGGTCGCCGCGGGGCGGCGCCGGCAACTTCTTTCGGGTATCCGACGAAGGGTAACGCTGCTCTTGCTATTTCGCTGCAACGGGGGCGAGAGGGACAGAAGTAACAACTACTTCAACTCGACCGTAGCGCCTTCGGCTTCCAGCGCTTCCTTGATGCGCTGCGCTTCTTCTTTGTTGACGGATTCTTTGAGGATATTGGGAGCTCCGTCCACCAGTTCCTTGGCTTCCTTCAAACCGAGGCTAGTCAATTGGCGCACCACCTTGATCACCTGGATCTTCTTTTCGCCGATGGACTTGAGGGTAACCTGAAATTCGGTCTGCTCTTCTTTCGGAGCTTCGCCCGCGGCGGCGGCAACACCACCCGCCGGCATGGCGACCGCTACGGGAGCGGCGGCGGTCACGCCGAAACGATCCTCGAGGGCCTGCTTCAGTTTCACCAGGTCCAAGACCGACATCTTCTCAATGGCTTGGATGATTTCTTCCACTGCTTGATCTCCTGGAAATAGGGTCTTTTTCTTATGCTTCGTTGGGATGAGGCGCATCGGTGGCCGGCGCCTCGCTCGGAGCGCCTTCACCCGCGGCCTGTTTCTTTTGAATGATGGCTTCCAGCACCGCCAGGAAGGAGCGCACGATTTCGTTCAGCGTGCTGACGACTCCCACCAGCGGTCCCTGCAAGGCGGAGAGAATTTGCCCCAGCAGAACTTCCCTCGAGGGGATATGGCGGACGGTCTCGACGTCCGCCGTGGTGATGTAAGAGCCTTCGAGCATTCCGGCTTTGATGACCGGGACCTGCTTCTCTTTGCCCTTCGTGAAGTCGCTAATCAGCTTAACGGGCAGGATAGGATCATGCAGGGAAACCGCCAGGGCGGTGGGCCCTTCGAGATGCGGAATCAGATCCTTATATCCAGAGGTTTCGCAGGCGTGGCGGATCAGGGTGTTCTTGACCACCTTGTAGATGATCTGCTGCTTGTGAAAATTGCGCCGCAGTTCGTTGACTTCTTCCACGTTCAGGCCGGTGAAATCGGCCAGATAGATGCCTTTGGCCTGCTGGAAAAGCTGATTGAGCTCCTGGACGGATTCAATCTTCTGGGCATTGGGGTGCGCTTGGGGCGACATAAACCGTTCCACTAAGTTTGGGTTATTTCAGCGCGGTGAACAGCGCCTGACGATTCAATTTGATGCCGGGGCCGAAGGTGGACGAGATGGTGATGCCGGTGACGTACTGACCTTTGGCGCTGGCGGGTTTTATGCGGTTCACCACGCGGGCGAACTCATAAAGGTTATCGCGCAATTTCGGCACATCAAAGGAAGCCTTCCCGATGATGGCGTGCAAGATGCCGAACTTGTCGGTGCGAAAGTCAATGCGGCCGCCCTTGATCTCCTTGACGGCGTTGGCGACGTCCATGGTCACCGTGCCGGATTTCGGGTTGGGCATCAGGCCGCGCGGGCCGAGGACTTTGCCGAGCTTGCCCACCTGAGCCATGACGTCGGGCGTGGCAATGACGGCGTCGAAATCTGTCCAGCCGCCGGATATCTTCTCGACATAGTCTTCCAAACCGATAAAATCGGCGCCGGCCGTGCGGGCTTCATCCTGCTTGGCGCCTTTGGCCAGCACCAGCACGCGGAGAGTTTTTCCGGTGCCGTGCGGCAGGGCCACGGTGCCGCGAACCAACTGGTCGGCCTTGCGAGGATCCACACCCAAGTTAACGGCTATTTCGACCGTTTCGTCGGCTTTGGCGGTGGCCGTCTCCTTCAGGAGCTGCAACGCCTCATCCACGTCGTACTCTTTCAGGCGATCCACTTTGGCCTTGGCGGCTTCAAATCTTCGGCTGTGCTTCATTTTTGATTATTAGGCAATGATCCGACTAATTTTCGATTTTCACGCCCATGCTGCGGGCTGTGCCGGCGATGATCTTCATGGCATGGTCCACGTCGTGAGCGTTCAGATCCGCCATTTTCATGGCGGCGATGTCCCGCAACTGCTTCTCCGTCATGGAGGCGACCTTGATGCGGTTGGGTTCGCTTGAGCCTTTATCCAATCCCAGGGCCTTCTTGATCAGGGTTGAAGCGGGCGGCGTCTTGGTGATGAAGGAGAACGTCCGGTCTGCATAGACGGTCACGACGACGGGAATGATATAGCCCTGCTTGTCCTGCGTGCGCTGATTGAACGCTTTGCAGAACTCCATGATGTTGACGCCCTTCTGGGAAAGCGCCGGCCCAACGGGTGGCGAAGGATTGGCCGCTCCGCCGGGGATGTGCAATTTCACAAATCCTAAAATCTTCTTGGCCATGAGATATCGCTCTATAACTGCGGGGACAAACCTTCTATTGAGCGCTGCTTAGATCGGTGGAGACCTGTAAAAAGTCCAGCTCGACGGGAGTGGAGCGGCCGAAGATAGAGACCATAACCTTCAGCTTGCGCTTTTCGCGATTGACTTCCTTGATGAAACCGGTGAAATCCTTGAAGGGGCCGTCTATCACCTTGATCGCGTCGTCCACCTGGAAGGGGACTTCGACCGTTTCCTTGTTGCGCACCTGATCCACGCGGCCCAAGATGCGATTAACTTCGCTCTGGCTCAAGGGTGCGGGCTCGTTGCCTGTCCCGCCGAAGGCAATGACACTGGGGGTATTTAAGATCAGGTGCTTTATCTCTTTTGTCAGCTCGGCTTCGATGAGAAGGTAGCCAGGGAAGAAGATGCGCTTCTTGGACTTCTTCCGGCCGTCCTTCATTTCGACGATTTCTTCGGAAGGAATGAGCACGTTGGCGATCTGATCCCGAATTTCCAGGCGGTCCACTTCGGCGTCCAGATAGGCTTTGATCTTCTGTTCCTGTCCAGTGAAAACCTGGAGGACGTACCAGCGTCGGTTCACGTGCGGCTCGGCAATCAAGGTTACAAAATGATTTTCAGGATGTTGCTCAAACCCTGGTCCACTCCGAAGACGAATATGGCCAAGATCAGAGAGAGGACGAGCACGATGATCGTGGACTCGTAGAGCTCTGCGCGGGTAGGCCAACTCACCTTGGCCATCTCCGTTCTCACGTCTTTAACGTAGTTGACAGCTTTTTGAATCATGGTTCCGTTCTCCACGAGCAGGCCAGGAGGGATTCGAACCCCCAACACCCGGTTTTGGAGACCGGTGCTCTAACCGTTCGAGCTACTGGCCTTCGAAGCATGCCTACCGGGTTTCCTTGTGCGAGGTGTGGCGGTTGCAGAAGGGGCAGTATTTTTTGTACTCCACCCGCCCCGTCTGAGTGCGCTTATTTTTCGTCAACGAGTAATTGCGCCGCTTGCATTCGCCGCAAGCCAGGATGATGATTTCACGCGGCATAGATGGGTCTTTCTCGCGGTTATTCCAGAATCTTAGTTACGACGCCGGCGCCGATGGTGCGGCCGCCTTCGCGGATGGCGAAGCGCAGACCCTCTTCCATGGCGATGGGACTGATCAGCTCCACCGTCATGCGCACGTTGTCCCCCGGCATCACCATCTCCATCCCCTCCGGCAGATGCGTCACCCCCGTCACGTCGGTGGTGCGGAAGTAAAACTGCGGACGGTAGCCATTGAAAAACGGCTTGTGGCGGCCCCCCTCATCCTTGCCCAAAACATACACTTCACCTTCAAACTTGGTGTGCGGCGTGATCGAGCCCGGCGCCGCAATCACCATCCCCCGTTCGATCTCTTCCTTGTCCACCCCGCGCAGCAGCAGGCCCACGTTGTCGCCGGCCCGGCCTTCATCCAACAGCTTGCGAAACATCTCCACGCCCGTCACCACCGTCCGGCGCTTGGCGCCCAGGCCAATCAACTCCATCTCCTCGCCGACCTTGACTTTCCCGCGCTCCACGCGACCGGTCGAAACCGTGCCCCGGCCCGTGATCGAGAAAACGTCTTCCACCGGCAGCAGAAAGGGCTTGTCCACCTCCCGCACCGGTATCGGAATGTAGCTGTCCACCGCCGCCATCAGATCCAGAATACTCTTCGTCTTGGCCGCATCGTCCGGGTGCGACAGCGCGTCTAACGCGCTGCCCCGGATCACCGGCACCTTGTCCCCCGGAAACTTGTACTGCGTCAGCAGATCCCGCACTTCCAGCTCGACCAGGTCGAGAAGCTCCGGGTCGTCCACCTGATCCACCTTATTCATATAGACCACCAGGAAGGGGACGTTCACCTGGCGCGCCAGCAAGACGTGCTCTCGCGTCTGCGGCATGGGACCGTCGGCCGCGGATACCACCA
>Ga0315284_10003419_pt1 | contig 22552 bp, 49 predicted proteins | sample YL17G09_16_MG_FD_203696 | JGI IMG/M metagenome (GOLD analysis project Ga0315284, IMG submission 203696) | Sediment microbial communities from Yellowstone Lake, YNP, Wyoming, USA - YL17G09_16 | ecosystem: Environmental > Aquatic > Freshwater > Lake > Sediment | place: USA: Wyoming | collected... | reverse complement strand
TTGGGGTCCCAAATGACCTTGGTGTCGCCGGTCATGTCCATGATGGCAAGCTCACTCAGGCCATCGGTTCGCGGGGGGTCATTGAGCATCTCAAACATGGCGGTCTTCTCCGATTCGATTTGATTTGATTTGGCCGTACACGGCGGTACCTCTGTACTACACCGTGCAGGGAAGAAGCAAGAAAAGTTTCTCAAACGGTGTAGACGCCCGCATGGACATCTACATCGGACTCACCCTGCTTACCCCTCTTGGGGCCGACGCTGTGATCGGTGGCCTCGTTCGACGGGGTTATCAAGTCGCCCCTGCGCAACTTGATGAACCCATGGGGCAATTTCTCACACTACGTGTGTCCAATGATACAGACGATGACGATGACGGTAGTGAAGAGTATGGCCCAGAAGTCCTTGGTGGGATACACACCGCACTCAAGGAAGTCTTGCAGGCATCCGATTCCAAATTCTTCTCGTACGTGATCTTTGCGGGGGATGTGGTTTCTGTCTGGGCGGAGGGGAACTTGAAGCTTGCCCCAGAGGTACCTAAGGGCAAGACGATGTTTGACCATCTGGCGTCGGGGGAATGACTGATTCCATCAGTCGGAGCAACCAGCTTGAAGCGGCGGGCCTTCTCTATCAAGAAGCTCAGCGGCTCAAGGTAATTGCTCGTACGGCGGACAACTTGACGGCACCAATGTTATGGTTGAAGATTCGGGACCTTGAAGCCATCGTCAGATTCCTAGAATCTACCGACCCTCTGTCAGATCTTTAAAGTACGGACGTCTCTTGACCATGAACATCACGACTTCCAACATCTGCTCCGCCTTCGGCACCCACAGTGTCATCGGCAGCAAAGTCACCAACCACACAGAATTCTCACGAGTTCTGCTCGCAGCCGTGGCACAGCACGACTTCACCCAGGATCGCATCCCGGGTCAGGGGTTCATCCTGATCCCCGAAGCGATCCCCTTCGTGTCCTCAGGCGTGGGCCGTCCCACGGAGAACCCAGACGACTACACGCTGCACCTGTACCGTGGGCGGGTCTCTGCCTTCCTTCTACGGGAACGTGCTGCCGTGGCGGAGTCCTGTGCAGTCGTGATTTACACGAGGCAGGCTTACCTTGACGATCCTGACGTCACGATTGAGGAAGCGGCCCGCGTTGCTGCTCTGGACCTGGCTTTGGGGGCAACCCCTGTGACCCACGTGCTTGTGGCGGTTCTGGCGTCCTCTGGCCCTCGGGGCGAACTCACCCCCTACCGCTTCACCGCGAATCTCGCTGGAGGTAACCACGAGGCTCAGGTGTGGACCGCTGACGAGATCCGGGCCAAGGCGAAAGACATCATGGGGTACGACGACTCTTGGACGACGGTCGCCGATCCGGTGTAAGGACAGGCAATGGCCCGCGTAGTCAAGAAGTCAAAGAAAGCCAAGCACTTTGTCCGCACCAAGCACGCTGCCTGTGGGGCCACCGTCGAGTTCTTGAAAGAGGACGTCAAGAGCGACCGTGATGGTGCCTACGTCGTGTGCCCCTTCTGCAAGGCGTTCATAGCGGAATCCGTGTTGAAGTGGCGGTGGGAGTAAGGCATGTCGGGTCAAGAACTAAGCCTAGAGGAACAAGCAACCAACGCCCAGACGCTGGAGCACATCCAGAACGTCCGGAACCTGATCAACATCGCGGTCCGAGAGTTGTTGTACCGGGCGGAGATCCACGACGTTTCCAAGCTCGGGGATCTGGAACGCAAGACGTTCGTGGAGTTCACCCCGAAGCTCAAGAACTCGACGTACGGCAGTGACGAGTACCACGGCTTCTTACGGGAGATGAAGCCAGCGCTCGATAATCATTACGCCTGCAATCGGCACCATCCGGAGCATTTCACGGACGGCGTGGACGGGATGAACCTGATCGACCTTCTAGAGATGATTCTCGATTGGCGGGCCGCCACTATGAGACACGCCAACGGCGACCTGCACCGCAGCATTGAGATCAACACCGAACGCTTCAAACTCAGCCCTCAGCTTGTGCAGATCCTCAAGAATACAGTCCGTGACCTCAAGCTCAATGAGTATGGAAAATGACCCCACCTGCGGAGAAATTATGAAGTTATCGTATGAAGTTCGTCGAGTACCCCCCGACTGGGTGCACCCTGTTGACAGTCAGGGGAAGCTAACCCCTCTTTACAACCAAGCCCACGTGATTGCGGTCCTGGAGTGGGACCTTAACTGTGCCAAGTGGTTACGGGGGTGGCGTCCTGAAAAATGGACTGGTCAGCAAGGATCGGACATCCATTGCTTTGAGGGTTGTTTTGGGAAGCGTCCGCAACCTGAACAGTACATGCCGGACTGGATACCGGACTGGATGGCTGGTAAGCCTACTTGGTACATGCTGTATAAGACCTCAGGTACGCCTTACAGCCCTGTACTGGAACATTCGTGGGATTTGACTCAGTGGATCAATGACAATCGTGCTGTTGCATTATCTGATGTGAATGACGAGCAGTGGGGAGAACTAAGCAGCCTCATCAGACGACAGTCCAAGTAAGCAGATGATCAAGCTCGCGTACATTCAGAAGAAGAACGGAGAGTTCCTCTCCGAGGCCGCGTACTCGTTTTGGAAGGGCTGTGACGCTCTGGGGATCGATACCGTGGGGTTCGAGCAAGACGCCGGAATCGATGATCTAGAAGTCACCAAAGAGACGGTGGTGTACGGGGGCATCGGGACCGTCCGTAAAGCCTTCACCAAGCTAGGAGTACCTCAACCCACGGTGGGCGAGATGCCCCCTGCGGAAGTCTTGCCGTTCTATGGGAGACGCCTCTGGGCTACCACAATGCTCGAAGTCAGGTACGGGTACGAGGACAACAAGTTCTTCTTCATCAAGCCACTGCGGGAGCACAAAGCCTTCGGCGGCCATGTGACAAGCCCGTCCATCGGATCGCTTGCCCTGACCGCACGCTTCCCCGACAACTTCGAGATCCTCGCTTCGGAGGTCATGTACTTCAAGTCGGAGTACCGGCTGTTCATCCACCAGGGCAAGATCCGAGATAGCCGTTTCTACCGTGGGGACTTCCGGCACTCCCCGGATTACACGGTAGCAGACCGCTTCCTTGAGGCGATCCAGAAACCACCCGTCGCGTACTCTCTGGACCTCGGGGTCACCGACGACGGCCAGACCTTCGTAGTGGAGGTCAACGACGCATTCTCACTCGGCCATTACGGGATGCCGCACACCCCTTATGCCAGCATGGTCATCGACCGCTGGGAAGAGATTGTGGGCGGTACTCCAGAATCTTTGTGAACTGGTCGGCGGTCGGATCGTAGATGACCTTGGTTTGCGGATCCCAGCACCACCAATGCGGTGATTCCACCGGGGGTGCAGCCAACAGCTCTGGGGTCGGAGAAGCGTACTTGAGGTACGTGACGCCCCTGTAGGCAGGGACGAGCACGGAACCCTGGACCACCTCAAGGTGAGGGAAGACCCTAGCGAGGGCTCTGGCGGCATGGGCACAACGCCCCCCAGCCTGTGGGCGACGTTTACGCCAATCGGTGATCCAAGTTTCAGGGTTCATGTTCATGTTCGGTCGTAGATGGATTCGAGCCGTTCGGCCTGTTTATCGCTCAGGGTCTGACCCTTCTTGAGCTTGTCCCCAATGTCGATCACGAACTTCTCTTCCCACTCGGATAGCTCGAAGTCCTCGTCCAACCGCACACAGGTTTCGATGGCTTCCAGCATTTCGTTGGGTTTCGTCATAGTTACTCCTTACACCGGCACAAGAGCTTATCAGGCAGCTCAGAGAAGGAGATCCCATGAAACATTTCTTGATCGCTCTTTTTCTCGTAGTGACCGCCTGCCAAAGCAAGCCTCACGAGATCGTTACCCCTGTGGTGCAGATCGCAGAAACCCCGCCTGTTGGACACAAGGTCACCTTCAAGAACCAGTGCACTGAAACTGTGTGGCTTGGGTCTGTCGGCAACTCGGGCTTTTCAGGCCTTGGCGGGGGTGGTTGGGAAATGGCTCCGGGAGGCACCCACGAAATTCTCGTACCCGTGAAGTGGAGCGGCCGTTTCTGGCCCCGTACCGAATGCACCTTCGCCCCCTCGGGTAACTGCCCGACCAAAGGCGTCCCGTGCTGTGCTTCCGGTTCGTGCCTCACCGCAGACAACACGAACTTCGGACTCAAGTGTGGGTTCTCAGGGGTCCCGCCCACTAGCTTGGTCGAAGTCACCATGGATGCCCCCAGCGGCAACGGACCCTACGATACGTACGACATGAGCTTCGTGGATGGTTGGTCCGTACCGGCCAAGATTGAGCCCGTGGCAGGCACGTACAACCCGCTTCCTGATCCTGGCATCGGAGCCCCCTGGTGCAAGGTCAGTGGCTGCACTGGAGCCCCCGTGTGCCCCCAAGGCTTCGCGGTAGAGGGTTCCCCGAACTCTTGCTGGAGTCCTTGCCAGGTAGCGGTGCGTGCTGGGTCCGCCGACGCTTCCAAGCTCTGCTGCTCCTGCAACCTGAAGGCGGCCTGCACCTGTCCCGCTTCGTGCTGTGCAGGACAGTACGGTTGCACCCCGTACCACACCCCAGCCTATCCAGCCGACATGACCTGCGATCCCTGGAACTCGAACCAGGCTCGGGCCTGGGACGCCACCTCAATCAGCTACATCACGGCAGTCAAGACTACATGTCCGCAAGTGTACGCCTGGCAATTCGATGACCATGCAGCTACTTTTAATTGCCGCAAAACCGCTGGGCTCGTGAACTACACAGTAACGCTCTGTCCCTAGCCTTCGGTTGGTGGGTCTAGGGTCACTTTACCGAACGTCTCGATCCAGACCCGTGCCCCGCAAGAGAGGGGCTTAGCCGGTCGGTAGACAACCTTGGAGGGCCCTTCGATATGCACTTCGTGTGCATATCGATTGGTCTTGCCTTGCTTGACTGTCAGGACTGGAGCCGTGGCACACGTCTTTGCGTTTGATCGGATCACGTGTTGGTTTACGTGAATTATAGTCTTCTTCGGGCGTGGCATCGTTGGAGTATACACCAGATCAATAAGGCACTCATTGATACCCCTTGATAACTATGATGCCACCCCGGTCAATCGAAGATAGGAGACCAGTGGTAAACCCACGAAGCGAACGCATCGTATCGCGATACTTGATCGCGATGGCCACCAAGACCCGCTACATCGGGACCTGTGCCATGTGTTGGCAAAAGGTCAGGTGCCCCAATGGTGTGCTAGCCCACCACGGGTACGAGCGACCGGGGTGGGGGTACATTCACGGAAGCTGTCCTGGAACAGGGCACTACCCCTGGGAGGTCAATGTGGTCACAGGGCAGATGGGCCTTGACTACTTTACCCAGAAGGTCGTGGATCTGATTAGGCAGCTTGCCGAACTACCAAACGCTACACAGCTCACGACGTACCGTCGAAGCAAGCCGATCATCAAAGCGGAGACGCCACCCAGTACGTGGGAGATCTACTACGAGGCAATTGAAAACGATTTCCGGAAAGACATCCAGCAGGCCACCAAACTGCGGGACGACTACGCACAGAAGGTCAGGGATTGGCAACCCACCAAGGTCACAACCCTTGAGGAAGAAGAAACGGTCAAGCGAGAGAAGGCGGACGCAAGCAGGGTAATACGCTTGAAGCGCTACACGGAGAACCGCGATAAAACCCGAGTGTACCTAAGGAGAGCCTTCGATAAGATTCTGAAAAACGAAGCTATCGTCAAGGCGTCTCGTGACGCGGCTAAGACTGCCAAAGCATTGGCCGAGCTTTGCAAGGTCGCTCGCGTTATCTACGCTTCGTACGGCTCAAGTCCGTACAAGCTCCAGACGAACTACCCTGGCGACGTTGGTCTGGACTTTATTTTGGCGGACCTCCAGCTCGATGACATGTTCAAGCACATGGGCCTCCTTCAAAATGGGGAATACGCTCCCAGTCGTCAAGCCAGGACTTGGGAGTCCACCAATATGTATTGGTACGAACCCAGCGATTTTCTCAGTGGGGGACTCGATGGTTGGGTCCCTTTTTGGCCAGGTTGGACCGGCACCGTGTACTACCCTGAAGGCTCCACCGGGAAAGATCTCGATCGTCGATTCTGGCCCACCTGATCGTGATTCCGGTATAACCTTGTGGCATGCGAAAGCTTGCGAGCATTCAGCGGGTGCTGGCCCTTCACCCTATCCCGACTGCCGATGCGATCGAGCTTGCTCAGATCAACGGCTGGCAGTGCGTGGTCAAGAAGGGCGCTTTCCAGGTGGGCGATCTCGGGGTGTACTTCGAGATTGACGCGGTACCGCCGGATCGCCCGATGTTCGACTTCTTGTGGAAAGGGCAGCCGAAACGCCCAGGGTCCCTCCGCATCAGGACGATGCGTCTTCGCGGAGCGTTGAGCCAAGGTCTGCTCATGCCCACGGGCCTGTTCCCTGAGGCCGGGAGCACCGTAGAGGGTGCGGATCTCACAGAAGCCCTTGGGGTTTACAAGTACGAGCCGCCGCCCCCTGACGGTATGGGCGACTACCGGGGACCGTTCCCAGCCCTGGTAGCCAAGACTGACGAGATGCGTGTTCAGAGCTTCCCACAGCTCATCGATGAACTACGTGGCAAGCCCTATGCGATCACAGTGAAGTGCGACGGCACTTCGGCAACCTTCTGTATGTGGGAGGGGGAGTTTCACGCCTGCGGACGAAACCACTCGATTTCGGACGCCGACAACATTTTCTGGCGGGTTGCACGGCGATACAATCTGCCCGAGATCATGGCTCAGTACCCAGATCTGGCCTTGCAGGGGGAAGTTGTGGGGCCTGGGATCCAGAAGAACCCCATGGGACTCAAGGCCGTGGATTTCCGTGCCTTCAACCTATACGACATGCGTAGGGGTCGGCACCTCGATCACGACGACTGCTTCGCGTTCTACGAGCAGCACGAGATCCCGGCCGCCCCAGTGGCCGAGGAAGGGCCGGACTTCCAACACACCCTAGAGAGTCTGCTCCAGCTCGCAGAGGGCAAGTACGAGGGCACCAAGAACGAGCGCGAGGGCATCGTGATCCGTCCTCGCGTAGGTCAGTTCAGCCAGACTCTTGGCAGCAGACTGTCGTTCAAAGCCATTAGCAACCGTTTTCTGCTCAAGGGTGGGGATTGATTTACGCGGTCGATGCCTTGGAACTACGGTTGGGTACCGTTATAGCCGCTATGAACCACGTGTCGATTGGAGGGTCATCGCAGACCACCCGAGCCGTACTACCCAGGACCCTAAGCCGTAAGAAACCGCCGCTCTGGGCTAGAGTTTTGCGGGGCTCAGGCGTAGTACCCCTATGGCCACTCCTAAATTCCAACACGACTGCGATAAGTGCCGTTTCATTGGCAACGGCGTCTTCCAGACGAAGTCTGTGGACTGGTACATCTGCGACTCTGGCGAAACCCTTCGGACCGTTATCGCCCGCTCAAGTGACGAGCCCTCCAAGTACGCCTCAGCCACCATCGGGGAAACCGTAACCCCCAGCCCCGTGGTGATGGCAGCCTTGGCCCAAGGGCTAGAGTTGACCCAGGCCGAGAAGGACAAGATCCTGACGGCCCTGCTTTCCCAGCATCGTCAAGGCATGGGCGTAGCCTTCTGGGCCAATTGCACGGATCCGAACGAAGGACACAACCTCGGATCGGCCGATTGGTTGGACCTCAAACTTGTGGTCGTCGAGGGGTGACCCTTGCATAGTGTTTTGTGTCGGTGTAATAGTTTTGGAGTTTCCAGGATCCAGAGTGTAGAACTAGAAACGGCCCAAGGGCCAGAGGAGAACGACGATGGCAAAGGCAAAAATGGACGTGGCGAGTTTCCTGATCAACAACGCTGGCGCTGCAAAGCCCAAGAGCAAGTCGAGCATTCCGGAGCTGACGGATTGCGGTGATCTGGCGGACCGCACCCACACGGCCTACCTGGCAAGCAAGGACGCGGAAGCGGCCTTCAAGGCCCTCGAAGGTCAGGTGCTGGAGTTGACCTCAGTTGCCTACGAGGCGAACGCACGGTCGGGGGACTTCACCAAGAGTCTCAACCTGCCTGGGTCAAAGACACCCGGTGTCCAGGTCAGTTACAAGGACCAGTTCTCGGCACTGCCGATCGAACAAGAGGCGGTGCTTCGTGAACAGCTTGGTGAGAAGTTCGACGCACTCTTTGAGCAGAAGCGGGAACTGAGCCTCGTGGACACGAGTGACGACACCATCAAGCTCTTGATCAAGAAGCTCGGTGAGGACGAATTCCGTCGCATCTTCGCAATCAAGGTCACGCTTGCCACCAAGCCCGACATGGACCGTAAGCAGTTCACGCTGCCTGAGGGTGTGGCAACGCTGAGCGGGCTCAAACAGTACAAGCCCGCCCTCAAGATTCTCAAGGACTGAACATGAGCCAAGTTACCTTCAAGACCACGGTCAAGGGTAAGCGGGTCGAAGTAATGGCCGGGTGGGACCGCCCACTCCGCCACTACTTCCTCACCGTGTTCGACATGGACGCCTCGGACAACGAACCCGAAACCGTGTGGAGCACCATCGACTTCCCTTCGGCGGGGGACAGCCTTTCGACAGTCCGTCTTGAGGCCAAGCTCCTTGACATGGGCATCCAGGCCCCTGAGGGCTTCTGGGAGCGTGCCCACCGGCAAGAGGGCAACGTCTGTCACACCTACGACAAAGGGGCTTGGACAACGCCCTAGAGCCATGTTTTTCTTTCCGAACAAGCCGATCCGCGTCTACACACCCAAGGTCTTGATGGGGGTCTTGAACCCTCTCGATACCTGGGTGGTGCAGCCGAAGTGGGACGGCAAGCGGGTAGAGATCTCGTGCAACGCCAAAGGCGTGATCACCCTGTACGGGCGGCAAGGCCAGAAATTCAAGGAATCGTGGCCCTGGCTCGGGGGCCTGGATCTACCCCGCCCATGGTTCCTCGACGGGGAGCTTCTCCGAGACGGCCGGATCTTTGTCTGGGACCTGGCTGTGGTGGGTGGGACACCTGTGTACCAGGACCACTACGGTCCACGCCTGACCTGCCTGCAAGCCGCTGTACCGGCCCCGGTGACTCAGGGGGGCCAGACTATCGCCTGCATCGAGACCCTCCCTGCAACCGCCTACGGGACGCTCTTGGCCCGGAAAGGAATGCCTGGGCTTGAGGGTATCGTCTGGAAGTCACTGGCGGCCAAGAACCTCTGGGGGCCCCACTCCACGTCCGAAGTATCGAGCCAGTTCAAGTTCAGGTTTTAGCCCAAGGAATACGATGGATCCTAACGAAACGCTCCGCCAAATCGAAGAAGCGCTGATCGCGCTGGGTAGGAATGAGAACACCCAGCAGATGCGATCGGCAGTCAGTGACCTGCATGAGAGTTGTCACGCTCTGCGTGGGTGGTTGGTTGTGCGTCTGGGGTTCCAACCAGACTGGACCAAGTACCCGGTAGCGGCAGGACACTTCGTCCACTGGCAGTTAGGTCTGAAAGATGAGGACATCTAGCCAAAGACTAGAGTTCCCCCAGACCCAAGTGTAGTACCCCCATGACGATCACCAAAGATCAGGTGTTCAAGAAGCTTCAAGGGTATGCCCGTCGTTGGGGCGGGGATATCGTGAAGGTCACGCAAACCGGTTTCAAGCGTTCCAAGTGCGGGATAGCTCCCTTCACCGACTGGGACCTTGGGTGCAAGCACTCGACCAAGACTGTCTTTTTCTCAAGCCACTGCGAGCCGGACGACATAGAGGCATACGCCACTGGGATCACCCATGAGATGGGGCATGTTTTCGCCAGCAAGGTTGCCCCCAACAGACAGAAGCCTTCTGCCGAGTTTGACTTCTTCGGCTGGGAAGTCCTGTTGGCAGAAAAGATCGGGTTGACTCGTCAACAGTTCTACAAGGGTCAGGCTGAGTACGCTGTCAACGATCAAGGGGATCGCATCGACGACTTCCTTGCAGATACCGCTAACCTGCCCGGTGACCGCGATGAAAGACTCAGTCGCCTAACTGGGATCATGAACGAGCGTATTCAATACGCTCGTTCTCAAGGCATGATCAAAAACGGCCGACCAGTCTCAATACGTTAGCACACAACACAACTCCTGGAGATCTCATGCGTTACAGTCCACTGCCTAATCCCCAACGTACCCAACACAAGCCCCGCCTGAACGAGGCATTCCGTCTTCTGCGGAAGAATGGGTACATCGCACGCCAAAGCACACCGACTAACAAGACATAGTCTTGCTCCCGAACCACGGTTCGGTGTAACCATTGGAGAGCCATGGACGAAAAGAACGAACGCGACGAGTTCCACTTGACCGCGATAACCCCCGAAGGCCAGGCCGTTGGTATCCGCAAGCGGGGTAACGAGGAAACCCTCGGAATCCTTTGTCCGGTTACGGATGGTCAGACGCTCATGCCCGGTGTAGAGCTTGTCACAAGCAAGAAGCGAGACAACGAGGACGTGCTTGATCTCAAGACACTCTACTCTGTGCGGAAGGGGCCTTCCAAAGTCTCGACCCCTGCCTACCGTACAAACCACGACCGCATCTTCAAGACAAACAAGACCCTCAACTAACGTCGCCCTAGGGCGTACCTTCGGAGTACCAGTGCCAAAAACTACCCGTGTGTCCACAAGCTTCACCAGCAATGAGGTCAACGTTCTGGATGCAATGCTCGAAGCCGCCCGGACGGGGGAGTTCAAGAACACAGAATCGACCCTCACGTTCCAACACACGGCACGTAAGATCTTGAGTCTCAAAACTCGGTTGAAGACAGGAGAGCAGAATGCCAAAGAAGTCTAATCCCCGTCGCAAAACCAAGCTGGCGGAACCTAAGGTCATCGTGATCGGTGCCCGGACTCCGCCTGCTGTTGTTCGCCGAGAAGCCAACTGCCTCGCAGGATACTTCTTGGGTGTGGCGGATAAACACCACGGATTTGACAACCTCTCGGACGCCTTCGACGACTTCTTCGAGGAACCGTGAAGCCAACCGCCGCCCAAGAGCACCAGATGGCTATGGTCTCAGCGTATGCGACCGTGCAGCGTCATGGGAAAGCCACAGTGACCGACGTCTGTCGTGAGCAGGGGTTGGTTGAGATCCGAGCCAAGAAAGCGTTGGAAGATCTCGTGAAAGCCAAGAAAGCTACACGAACGGGCAAGTTCTACCACATAGCCGACCCCAATGATCGCACTGCGTAACAGATGCAGCACCGCACGGCAGTCGTGGCACAGCGAATGCAACTATGGGTCAGCATGAGGGTGGGCATACCTTTTAGGGTACACCAACCCTTGGACGAGGATCAATCCTCGTCCGAGTCGTCGTCCTTGTCCTTGGCTTCATCCTTCTTCTTCTGGATGTTCTCCAAGAATTGAGGAGGAATCTTGCCTGCGACCCGAAGGGTCAACGAGGTAAGATCACGAGCCAGCACGGTGCGTGACGGCTGGTGGGTTTGAGCGTAAGCAAGGAGCTTACGTAGTTCGGCTTGGAGTTCGTCGGTAGAGGCAATCTTGTCCATACCTACCGACGGCACATAAGAAGAATCAGAAGCCACCCGTTCCACGGCGACAGAACCCCCACGAACCCCCACCGATACCAAGTCTCACGGTCTGCCCAGGACGCAATCGACGAAGCGTCTGCACGTCTTCTGGGTCGAGCTGAGCCACATCAGGATCTGAGTTGTCTCGAATGAAGTCTGCCAAAGAAACGGGCTTCGAGTCGCCAGAGAGATCCGACAGATTTCGTAATCTGGGGAACCCTTACCCGCTTGAATGGTACGCCCCATTGAGTTTGGCACAACCGGTGCACCACCAAGTCTCGCGATCTCAACTCCAAGAAGCTCGGTGGCCACAATGTTCCGCTCAACTTCTTCAGGCGTAGCCCCAGAGTAGGGCCCGCCCACCATCACAAGCTTCCGTGTCATTCGTTGAAGTCCGGGTGAAGCTCTCGGAGCGCTTCATCAAACACTGGATCTTGGCCCAAAGATTCCTGTTGCGTGTCCCAATCCAAGTCCTCCAAGACCTGGATCAGATCGAGGTACAACGCTTTACGCGCACCCTTCGGCACATGCTTCCGCACCGCCTTGATGATGCCGTCCATCACATCACCACCGGATGACCACCCCATCGCTTACCCCTCACCCAGATCAGCCCTGAGCCTCTGCACGTAATCGCGATCAAACTCAACGCCATGCCGCTTCATGAGCTTGACCGTCTCATCCAACCGCAGCTCCAAAGGGTCCAAAGAACCAGCGTAAGCCTTGAACGTCTCCCACACAAGCACCCTGAGGGCTTCCTCGGGCACGTCTGCACAGGGTTCGCGAAACGATTCTGCCAAATCTTGGAACTGTTGAACGAAGTTCTGTCGCATACCTGACAGATTACACCGGACAGAGCGAAAAACGTTTGGATTTTAAGTGCCCCTGGTTGTAGTACCCGCATGACTACAGCAATCACGATCGCCAAAGTCGCCCAAAGTCTCGGTGCCGCAACCCTGCCAGACAACCGGACCCACACCAATCGCATGGAAATCCACTCGGGGACTTCCAACCGCGTCTACCTGGTGGCTCAACGAACCACCGGGGGAAGCACACACGGCCAATGGGAATGCAGTTGCATGGGCTGGATCAGGTACCGCAAGTGCAAACACTTGACCGCGATGCTCCCGGCTCTCCGTATGCTCGGTGCCCCCTCAGCCAGTCGCCTAGGGTAACCAGATGGCCTTCCCCACCAAAGACTCCTACCGCACTCACAAGGGACCACAGGGGTCACCCGATGACTGGGCAGCCAAAGCTGAAGCACTGATTCAGCAGCTAGCCCCTGTCAGCGACTTGACCGCCAGCCTTGGGGTATTCGGGTTTGCCTCAAAGCCTTCGATGCAAGAACTCAAGAAGGCTTACCGCACCCAGGTTCTCAAGGCTCACCCAGATCACGGCGGAACCTCGGAAGCGTTCCAAGAGATCCAAGTGGCCTACGCCACGGTCTTACAAGCCATCATATAGGGTGAAAATTCCTCAAGGTACTCTTGAAGACGATGGAACGGGAACTGCCCTTTGTAAGCGTAGAACTCAAGCAACGGGCGCGTCACCAGAACCAAATAGGTGGTCTTCCAAGGGGTCAAGCCCAACAGACGACATTCATCCAAACTGGCTTCCCGGCCCACGCCCCATAACTTAGACGTGAGGAACAGCGCTTGAGCCTGATCTCCGTCAATGCGGAGAATCAACGCCGAATGTGACCCCTGAGGATCATTGTGGACTACCACAGACCCAACGGTAATGACCGGGGCCTCCGGGGCCGGGGCCTGCGCAAGACTAACCTTCGCGGTAGCAGCGACCATTTCATCCGCTAACCGACGTGCCTCAGTACCCGTACCACCTTCGATCTCCCGCATAGAGATCACGGACTCGGGGAGGTTCTTACCCTTCCGCACGACAAACGAAAGACACAGGCCATTGACCGTCCGGTAGACACCATACTGGAAAACCTCTTGACCCTTGACAGGCAAGACAGGCAAATAATCAACGCGCCCCCGAACCCAATCTTCGGCGCTGAATGAAGGTACTTGGTACTCTTCCTCGTCTCCCATACCCCTCACTACACCGAAGAAATGCTAAAGCAACATCTTCCTTGCCAACGCCCGTCTCCCCGCAAGTTCCCGTGTAACACGGCGATGACACGGGATGCAAAGACAACGAAGGTTCTCCAGACCACTGTCCCCACCGCCCTCCACAACCGGCACAATGTGGTCGATGTCCCAAAACCGGCCCGACCGGTTGGCCGGAATGCCATGCTTGACCTTGAAGTCCACCCTAGACTGCTTGGTCAGCAGCTTCTTGTACTGGCGCTTGAGAGCCTGGCAATCGAGGCCGCAGAGAGCACAGATGCCCTTGTCCCGCTTCCGCATGAACCTGGCCATCCCCGAGCCCGTCCGCACCACCCAGAGGTCCACGCACTTCTGACAGCAGAAGGTCCTGCGAGGCGGCTGGACCTCCTGCTGGCACTGGCGGCACTGTGCAAGACCTGTGGGTCCCCTGGGGAGGTCCTGGGGCCGGACACGGCCACCCTTGATGTGCCTGGGAGGCTTCACACCAACTGTTCAAGCATCCGAACCTGATCCTCAGGAAGCTTGTTGAGGCACCAAAAGGCAACCATCTCCGCGAAGTTCTCTTCGTAGTTCTTGGCCGCGTAAGGGGTAACGTGGCTAGAAAGATCCGAGTGCTGGAGCAAACCCTTGATCTGGAGGTACGACTCCAAACCAACGTGTGCCTTTTGGGTAGGGTCGTCCTTCTGTTGCAGCTTCACCTGAACCTCACCCGAACCGTACCCCGTACCCGTTACCTCGTAGAGAGTGTTCTTGGTCCCCACAATGGTGTCGCCAGGCACAATAGGATTGGCCTCCAAAATCTCACGGACCCGGACCGACTTGTTCGTCTTCCCGTGGATCTGCCGGTACATGTCCCGAAGCTCTTGATCACGACTCCTCAAGAACTTGAAGTGCAACCGGTGCCCTAACTCGTGACAAACCGTCTTCACCGCATCGTGCTGCTTACCCCGAAGGTTGGCCCGCACAAACATCTCGTCCTTGGACACAAGGTAGAACGCCAGTGTGGTGGGCTTGGAAAGCGTCCTGGATACCAACACATCCCCGTAGCAAACTCGGTCCAACCCCTTGGCCCTCAACAGCTTCTCAGCCGTCTCCACAACGGCCACGACCTCTTGCATCGTCTGGTCGTCGAAGCCACCCGTGTTGACGACCCTAAACGACCCCGCTCTCAAAACCTCCTGGGTACCCTCTTGACCGTGTGGCACGCCTTCCTGGATGGCCTGACGCGCCGCAGCCGCTTGACCCCTCACGGTAGCCAGCGTCTTGATGTACTGCCCAAGAGCTTGCTCATCGGACGGCTGCTTCCGCCGGGAGGCTGAATGGTACTTGGCCGCCGCCTCAATGGACTTTCGGAGCTGAGGCCCGAGCTGAAACTTCTGTAGGATGGACAGAAACAAGTCGTGGGCGCGTTGAAAGCCCTGAGAGAATCGCACCTTCAACGCAAAGTCTTGTCGGTAAGGACCGTAGTCCTTGATCAACTTCAACCCCGGGACACCATGATCCTGAAGAAGCTTCTCCTTTGCTTCCTCGGGGATGCGGTACCAAGACGTGAAACCTCCCTCGTTCCAGATCTTCTCCGCCTCCAACATCCACGGAATGTCCTTCTCCAAGACACTGAGCCAACCCACCACGGCCTCGAACGCCTTCAGAAGCTCCTCAGGGTCCCCGATCGAGTCAGCGAGGCGATGCCATCTGGCCGCTACCCGAAGAGCTGTGGTGGTCGGGTGCAACGGCACGATCAACCCTTACGAAGGTCGTCGCTCAAGACCTCAGAAATCTGTTTTACCAGTGCCTGAGCGGCGGACAGTTTATCCTCAAGCTGACCACGACCGTAAACCATCGCATGAAGGTCTCTGGCCCTCTTTAGTTCCACCACAGCATGCTCCAACCGGCCCACAAGACCCTCAAGTTCAGCAAAGTCCAGAGTGTCCCAACCATAGAGCTGGCTATCTCGTGGCTCCCAGTCAGCAACAGCTTTTTCCACTATGTACCTGAGAACCGGGTCCGCCGATAGCTCTGACCACTCATCGTTATCAGGGATTTCCCAAGCAGCCTTGTACTCCCACATGACCTCTCCCAAAAGATCAGTGAGGGTGTGCCCGTCAAACCCGTATTTGGCAGTGGCCTCTTTCAAGTAGTCCAGGAAGACTGAAACTTGAATCAATACCTGGGCCAAAGCCTTGACGGTCTGAGCCCTCGTGGAGGGCCGTACCTTACGTATCGCCTTCAATGCCTGTTGCCGCACAAGACTCCTAGAAACGGCGGCATTCTTATGCCTCGAAAGGGCTGACTCAAAGGCTTTGACTGGATCAGACATAGGTTCTCCGTGACGTGCAGACGCATGCATGCCTCAACCGCGATGCCGTTTCTGCGCGTCATACCAAAGTGTAATGTCGTGGCTGATCTGATCAAAGTCATCACGGAACGGGTATCCGTCCACTCCGTCGTCGTCACCGTCCGGCCACACCCTAGCCAAATCAGACGCAGCCAGTTGGAACGTGCGGAGGGCTGCCAAAAACTCCCTAGACGTGCCCGGAAGAGAGGAGGGTGTGGCGGCGGCTTGCCGCTTCAAGGCTGACTCAAAGGCTTTGACTGGATCAGACATAGGTTCTCCCTGCTCCGGACGGGAGCCTACCATGCCCAGTATAACAAAGAGTTAGGGAATCCTCTTCTAGTTAGTGCCTGACAGCGGGATCAAGCACCCCCAACGCAACCTCCAAAGCCTCAAGCTGCTCCATCGACAGACCTTCAAAAGCCCTCTCCGCCCTGTCCAGACACCCCTGGCTGCAAAACGGAATGGGCTCCGCCCTCCCGTCAGGGTCATGCATCAAGAAGCCCTCTTGCTCGACCCCCTGACCACACAGCCTACAGTGGCCAGGAAGATCCGTAGACTCCCCCTGAGCCAACCAGACCTTCAACCACTCCCCACCCGCTAGGCGGTAGCACTGGTGACCAGGAAGCAGACAAACTGTGCACATGTTGTGAGACATAAAACCTACGGACTACGGAAACGCCCTAGCCCAGGACGGAATGGCCCCTGTCAGAGTCACACCACGCTTTTTAATCTCCGCGTGAAGCGATTTGAGCGCATATTGGCCAAGCCCGTACCCCACGGTGTCATGACGGACCTCGAACCTACGGAGCGCACTAGTAACCTCCTCGTACGCCTGAAGTAACTCCAGTTCAGTGCAAGCACTCAGTGGTTTAGTCACCATTGGTTACCTCAGGCAACTGTTACACCATCAAGCACTTGGGGCACAACCGGTATCCGACCAAAGGCTTCGAGGGGACCCAGTCAACGAGCATCCTGGGCTCGGGCTCCCCACACACAGCTTCCCACTCTTGCGAACGGGACGATAGGTGAAGAACCCACGGGTGAATGACTTGAACTACTGGAACGGTTTTTGGCACAAGTACCTCCAGGACCGAGCTTCAAGCAGAACCCGTTGGTGGTCAAAAAAACCGCAAACGGGCTAGACGACGTTCACCGTGCTTGTTGTCATGGACGTCATGTTCGACCCAACCCAAGAACCTTTCGCATAACAGCATAGCTACGCATTCCTGCGGCGACACTGAGGTCCACGTCGAGCCGGACTGCCGTGCCATCCTCGTAGATTCGGATGCCTGCGAGTATCATCCCCCGTGGGTAATTCCTCGTGGGCTTGGCGCGTCGCACGATGTCTACATGCCCGCCCGACTCTCGGGTCACAGTGTACCCCGCTGCGGTGGCGTCCGCGTAGAGCTTGGACCTGAGAGCAGACCCCTTAGTACGCTTCCACTCCGTATCCGCCGAAGCAGTCGAAGCAGACTTGAAGTAATCGGTAGGGACACTAAAGAATCGAGCCAAAACAGGCAGCAGAACCTTATTGAAAACCTTCAAGCCACCCTTTTCAAACTGTTGAATCTCCAGGGGAGAAGTGAGCCCACGCAGCCGCTTTTGAGCCAAATCCTCATAGGATAACCCACGCTCCTCACGAAGACTCTTGAGTCGCTTCCCGGCTAGCTTACGCTCCGCCGCCGCCAGAGCCTCCTCGGCATCCGCCTCAACCTCTGCCTCCGCATGGCGTCTCGCGTTGGCTGCGGTATTGGCTGAGTCGCGCCATTTCTCGTTAATCGAAAAAGCCCAATTATCCTGGTGTCCGGCAGTCGCACCTATCGACTCCACCACCAAGCGGCGACCCATGTAAACACGCTCAAAAGTACCCTTTTGAGTACGCTTCCACTCCGTATCCACCGAAGCAGACTTTAGAGTCGCATACTTCTGGAGAGCGGCCTCAAAAGCCTTGACTGGATCACCCATACCATCCCCCCATACAAAAGAAAACCAAAGCTACGCCGAAGGCGGATCGAACACAACCCCCAACCTGCATTACCAATCCTGACTACCCGACCCGCTGGATCAAGACCAAAGGCTGGGCCCCACCACCCTGCTCCAACGACTCCCCAATTTTGAGCGCCCGAAGAGCCTCGATCAACTCCGGCGAATCCGGGTTGCTATCCCGCATGGACTGCAACGTGTAGGTGTCCCCATCCAGCAGGTACCGCCGACCACGGGCACCCTCAAGAACCCGAAGGTTCCGACCATGCTGAGCCCGAAGCATGTCCTCTTGACTAGGATCAACCAGTTGCCCGCCATCACGCACCGCAGCAATGACCCGGTTGGTTTCCTGAAGCGCCCGCATCAACTCAGTCTCTAGATTTGTCATGCAGGTACTACACGGCAAAAGGCAAGAAATCCAGAGCTACATAACCTGAAACCCAGAAGGGGCAGGTTAGGTTACCCCGTCCCACCCAAGGGATAACCAACCTCAACCAAAAAATCCATGCCGTAAAGGTCGAGAGCCCCAATAACTTGAGCACCCGGAATGCCCCAGCCGCTGAACCTTCTCCATGGGCACCCCTTGACTCAAGACCAACCGCCCCAGGCCGAGACGGTTGGTCAAAGGTACCTACACCGTCCCAGGGATCACAAAGGCCAAAGACCCGCCTGCTCCAACACCGAAATCCCAAGCTCCAACGCCACACGGGCTCGCTCCTGAGGGGAACCCCCAAACCCTCGCTTGAAACAACCCGCCGTCACAAAACAGCGCTTCTCACCAGTCATCACCCGCACAACAACCTTTTTCTTCTTCGTCATCAAGTCCTCCCGGCCCGCCTGGCAGGCACATCCAGGACCGTACAGCCGACCCCTCCAGTTTTTTCACCACAGACCAAAAAAAGGTGTACAAGACCATGATGGCTATCCGGGGCGGTCGAAAACTTGTGGTCGGACCCACAACCTACCACTGGATCATCCAAGCCCCCAGGGACCGCTACTCAACAGGATGGACCGCAGGAACCATCAGCCTCATCGTCCGAGGCGATAACGGAACCAACCAAAAGTTCCTTTGCCGATCCAAACACTGGACCCCAGAGCACGAACAAGCCTTCCAGGGAGCCTCTGAGTTCAACCCACCGCCACACCGGGTAGCCTTCAGCCCAGGCTTGGTACGACAAGTGATCGACCAAGGACTCGGGGCCTGCGAACTAGAGGATTGGTCGGTTCTCCTGAACCCCCCGCCAAAGCACAATAGGTGAGCCCGCCCCCTGGGTTGACCCTTAAAAAGGTTGCCCATTGAACCAAGGCGGCTCACAGGCAGGCCCCGACCCTCGCTCCCGGCGCGAAGCGCCCTAGCAGGGGTCCTCTCTCTGTGAACCTAATTTGCCAAGATTTAGCGGAGTTTGACCCAAATTAGGGTCCACGCAACAATTCGCGAACCTGCCTAGACTCGAACCAAAAAATGGTTCCAGGCCATAATTTCCGAACCTGCCAAAAAGTGGTGGACTAATCTTTTTGACCCCCTCTACAGTTTTGCCGAGCAGTGTCCGTACGCAGACTGGATGCGCCAATTCCGGCCCCTGGCACAGATCGTGATCATAATCAAGCGGTTCTGAGCGTTCGCTGAATTTCGTTGAATCTCAGACCCCCTGGGGGGAGCAACCTAATTGTCTAAGATCCGACTTAGATCTTAGACAATTAGGTTGATACTGTCTAAGGTCCAGGGGCTTAGGTTCACGCCGCACGCCCATGCTCCCGAGTCAAGGGGGTACGGTTCATTTAGTACGGGTGTGTGGGTATGGTGCGACACATGGGGTACCCTGACGTAGAGATGAGTGAGCGCGAGTTCGAGCACATGCTTGACCTCGTGGATGCTCTCGATCCCATACAGCTACTCCGCCTACAGTGTAAGGTGCAGGCTACACAGGGGGACCAGCCTGTGAGTCGTGAGGCTGACACTATCCCCCCGCCGCCCTCGGTTGAGAGTGAGCTTGAGGACACGTGGCCTGGGGGTCTTGGGCCTGGTGTATAGGGGCGCTCAATCCTGGAGGGCCTAGATGTCCGAAGAACTCATTGAGCGATACAAGCAGTTGGATCAAGAATTGGTTGGGCTCACGGATACGTTGGAGCGTGTCCGGGTCCAGCGTGCCCAGGTGGTAGGGCAGTTGTGGGCGAATGACGGCAAGGGCAAGGTCTATGACCTGGGCGATGGGCTGCCTCGCATCATCTGCATGACGAAGGTGGGGACCCACTACATGGTTCCGCAGAACAAGTGGGCGAAGCCTGGGCGTCCCCAGGGGGAGGAGCCCAAGGTCCCGAAGGCTGTGAAGGAAGCGAAGGCCCCGAAGGCTGTGAAGGAAGCGAAGGCCCCGAAGGAGCCCAAGGCCCCGAAGGGGGCGGTCAAGCGGGCGATCGTCAACGGGCAGGTGGTTGAGGTTCCAGTTGAGCCCAAGCAGGCTGTCCTTCTTGCCCCTGAGCCTGTTGAGCTGGAGCGTGTCGATACCAGCGTAGCTCCGGAGGCACCAGCTCCAGTAGTAGAAGTTGCACCGCCGACGGTTGAGGGAAGCCCACCGGAGTTGTCCGAGAAAGAGTCGCTTGATGCGGTGTTGGCTGCGCTTGGGCTTGACTAGTGGGGTTGGCGCATTGGGGGAGCCCTGAGATCATGACTCCGATCACAGCCCCGATCGCGATGCCCAACAGGAAGCCCCGGAGGTGCCCTTGGCGGAAGCCCTCCTGCGTTGAGTCTCGCTCATAGGTGGCCAGCGTATCGGCCACGAGCCCGTAGTTCTCGGTGTTCACGCCCGTGAACACCTTGTGGACCACGAGGGCTCGGTCGTCGGGCTGAAGGGGGACCATCACCCTCAGAGATCTGATTAAAGGATCTGACGTTCTATCGCTACGGCGTGTGATTGGCCAAGGGGAGCTAGCCCACTAGGCTTATCGAGCGTAGACAGCCGAGTACCAGCCTGTGCATTGTTCGGCGTACAGCCCAAGCTGTTCCAGGTGTGCGTGCATCCGTTCGTGGGCCTCGTACTGCTCATAATCGAGGTTGAAGTAGCGGGCTTGGTCACCGCCGTCGTGGACCACGATCAAGACAGATTCATGGCCGTAGTTCTCCCTACCCACACTCATCATATTGTTGAGGGTACCGCACGGTAGTGAAACCTTGCTCGCCAGTGTCGGGGCGTTGATCCCACGTGTCCGTAACCTTCTTGGCCCCGCAGTGCTGGCACTGTTCTGTGATCAAGACACCGCCGCCGTGGCCCTGGACACCTGCGTCCACCCACTCGTGATCGTGCTCGTCTGAGCACACGGGCTCATCTTGATCCACCTGAATGGTGACCCGTTCGGTCTCGCCCGTGGCCTCGCAACGAGCGTAGACGTCAACCCACACCGGGCCGGTCGAGGTGTCGTAGCAGCCGACGTCCACCTGGTGCATGGCGTCCCGCAGAGGTAGGCCCGCTGGAGACTCGATGGTTTCGACTTCCACGCCATCGCACCGCAGGGACCACTCACGGGGAATTTCCGGGTGCTTTAGCAGGAAATCGAAAGCGTCTGAGTACGCTTGGTAGGCGGCGTCGTACAGGCACTCGTGTTGGCCTTCGAGGGCGGACTCGGGCTCGGCATCGAGCCAAGCTTGGTACGCGGAATCGCGGATCTCGATGATGTTTTGGAGGGTCATAAGGTTACTACACACGGGATCGGGAAAACTCTAGCTCTTGGGATCTCCGAGGCGTTCTTGAAGCACCGCAAACACCTGATCGGTTTCCTCGGGCGTAAACTGAGGGACGTCTTCTTGCAGCTCGGCAAGGCGGAGAGCCCATCGCATGATAGCTATCGGCGTAGACTCTGGGGTGGTGGTGAAGCGGAACTCCAGAGTGTAGCGGTCCTTCACCACAGAGAACGTAGCGGACAGGGTACCCGTTGGGGCATTGTGCTGGCTTCTGTGGCCCACGGGGCCGTATTGTGTTGCCTTGGGCGGGGCGTCCGACACACGGTGCATCAGTGTCAAGGCTGTCAGAACTCGGGTTCGTAGGCTCAGCCCAGTCCTATGGACGTCCAATTCTCGTGCTCACCCTGGAGCCACTCCTGAACCTTGGTTTGGTTGCCCCAGCACGGACTCGGCAAGTCACAGTGGCAGAACTGGACGATCCGCCGGAGCGAAGCCATCGCTTCCGCGTCTGCCCGCCCCACGGCTTCCCTGAGGTCGTTGGACAGCACCGCCTGGAGGAACTGCCCTGGTTGGGTACCGCGCTCCACATAGCGCTTCAGGGAGGCGTAGAAGTGCTCGGGCATGTCATGGGGGCACTGAGCTGGAAAGGGTTCGTAGCTAGGCATTTGGCGGGTCCTTGGGTGTGCTTTTCAGGTGAGCCCAAGATTCTTGAGCCAACATCTTGACGGCAGCTTCCCCGTAGTCTCGAATCAAGAGCGTGTGCAGTTCTCCCTTGAAGCGGTCCTGACACATCCTGGCAATAGTTACGAAGGTCTTGACGAGTTGCGGCGGTACTGACTCGGAAAGATCGGGAGTCGCTACCGTGTACCAATGCTTGAGATCTTGATCGTCCCACGGATCGGGCGAGACACTGTAGCGGAAGCGGTATTTCCCTTCCCATGGGCCATCCTTGGGCTTGTAGATCGCAGCTAAAAAGTCGGTTTCTT
>Ga0315284_10003417_pt1 | contig 22558 bp, 15 predicted proteins | sample YL17G09_16_MG_FD_203696 | JGI IMG/M metagenome (GOLD analysis project Ga0315284, IMG submission 203696) | Sediment microbial communities from Yellowstone Lake, YNP, Wyoming, USA - YL17G09_16 | ecosystem: Environmental > Aquatic > Freshwater > Lake > Sediment | place: USA: Wyoming | collected... | reverse complement strand
ATTTCACTTCGCTCGGGAATAATTTTGCCGGTCCGCGGCCTGCCGTTGTCATGCTTGAAAACGGCGCTCCCCTCCTCATCCGAAGGCGCGAAACATTCGAAGACCTTATCGCCAGGGATACCCCTTTCTAGGTCAAGGACCAGGAAAAGATGGATAACGAACACAGCGCTCCGTCCGCCGTGGCCGGCCCTCTTGGCCGTGCCGGCCGCGCTTTTCCCCTATGGGCGTCCGCGCCCGTCGCCGAAAGAAAGCTCCACTTCAAGAGACTGCGGTCCCTGATTGTGGAACGGCAGAAGGAACTGGCCGCTCTTCTTTCTGAAGAAACGGGCAAGCCTATCACCGAAGCCGTCAGCCAGGAAATCACCCCCGCCCTGGAAATGATCCGGTTCATCGAAAAGGCCTATCCCGGCTGGCTGACGGATAAAAAATTTCGCTACTGGCGGCCCGGGTTCTGGACGAAATCCAATCGGGTCTGCTTTGAGCCGCTCGGTCTGATCGCCGTCATCGGGCCTTCCAATTTTCCTTTTTCGCTTCCCGTGATGCAGGCGGGCTCGGCCCTGTTTTGCGGCAACAGTGTGATCCTCAAACCTTCCGAGCGTTGTCCTCGGACTGCCGAGTTCCTCCACCGCCTTTTTCATGATTCTGGATTCCCCGAGGGCGTGATCGAGGTGATCGAAGGTGGCCCAAAGGCCGTGGAGTCGATCATCGCCGCCGAGAGCGTCCGGAAGGTGATTTTTACGGGAAGCTATCAAACAGGAAGAATCATTTCTGAATTATGCGGGCATTTCTTCAAGCCCTGCCTGCTCGAGCTCGGCGGGACAAACCCGGCCATCGTCGCCGATGACGCCGACTTGGTTCTGGCAGCCAGGGGAATCGCCTGGAGCGCCTTTTATTCGGGGGGATCGTCGTGCGTCGGGACGAAGAGGGTTTTCCTCACGTCCGAGACGAGCCTGGCTTTTGTGCCGTTGCTCCTGGCGGCGGTAAAGCAGATCAGGGCCGGAAATCCTTCTGATCCAAACACCGAAATTGGGATCGCAAAAAACCGAGCCGGGTTCGACCGGACGGAAGATCTCATCAGGGACGCCGTGAACAACGGGGCCGCGTCATGGACGCTCGGAGGCAAAATCGATGATGGCCCAGGGCCGAGAGGCCCCGTGATTCTGCTCCAGGCCACGCCCGGGATGAAAATCCTCGCGCCGGATGGAGAATGGGATGGCCCCATCCTTTGCATCCGGGAGGTCGAATCCATCGACCAGGCCGTCGACGAGGCCAATCGGTCCAGTTTTGGATTAGGAGCTTCGGTCTGGAGTCGGGATCTACGGAAAGCCCAGGCTATCGCCCGCAGGCTCCAGGCCGGAATTGTCTGGATCAACGACAGCAGCGTCGGCCTTCCCGGGTTTTCCTGGGGAGGGACGAAACACAGCGGTTGGGGCCGCCTGCTTTCAAGAGAGGCCCTCACCGAATTGACCAACCTCAAGGTCATCAGCCGGGACAGGCGCCTGACATCGTCCCGGAAATTCTGGTGGTTCCCGTATTCCCGGGAGAAATATGAAACCCTTCTTTCCCTCAATAAATTTTTATATGGACCTCACAAAAGAAAAACATTCCTTCTTTTTCTAAAAAACTGGCTCCGGCTGACTTTTCGATAAGTTCTCATCAACGATATCTCCATGGACGTGATAAAGGCGATGTTTCTCGTAAAAAACCTCTTGTCTCGAACAAAAATCCAGGCTATGATTTTAACCGGTCTGAAATGCTTGGAAGAAAGCGGGAAATCAGCTTGAGGAGGGAGTTTCATGCTTCAATTTGACCAAACCTTTTATGATTTTTTGCTGGAACACCAGGAGCGCCATAACCGGACCTACCATTTCTTGATCCTGATGAATTCCATCCTGAACGCCGCCAAGCGCATCCAGCATTATTATTTGACCGGGGCGCTCCGCGGACACCTCGGTTTGGCCGGCTCGGTCAACGTCCAGGGCGAAGAAGTGATGAAGATGGATGAGATCGCCAACGATCTGGTCAAGCATTATCTCAAAAGATCGGGCCGGGTCATCCATGCCGTCGGCGAGGAAGAGGAGGAGATCATCCCAATGAACGTCGAGGGTGGGCGATATTTCGTCTATTACGATCCCATGGACGGCTCCTCCAATGTCGCCCATAACCTGCCGGTCGGTTTTCTCTTCGGCGTGGCCAAGCGCAACCTGGAGGGGCCCGAAGATATGCACTTGCGCGCCGGCCGGGAATATATCGCTTCCGGCATGTTCGTCATCCCGACGGGGACCTTCACCATCGCCCTCCGCCAGGCGGGATGCTGGAGGTTTCATATCGACGAGACCTTTAATTATGTGAAACCCACTCTGATGCAGCTCCCGGAAAACCGAAAGTCCTGGGAGCTCTCCTTCAATTCGGCCAATCGCTCGACCTTTGCCGCAAAAATCCAGAAGTGGATCGCAGAAAACGAACAAAGATATGCCTTCCGTTACATGGGGGCGCTGGCCGGCGATTTTCACCGGATCCTGTTGAACGGCGGGCTGTTCATGTATCCGGCCATCGTCAACCACCCCGACCCGAAGAAAAACAGGCCCCAGGGCAAGCTTCGGCTGATGTACGAGGCCGCCGTCGTCGCCTTTATGTGCCGGGAAGCCGGCGGCGGCGCCGTGGACGAAACAGGGACCTCCATCCTCGACATTGTCCCCCAAAAACCCCACCAGCGGACGGCCCTCTATCTCGGTTCCAAGCCCCTCGTGGAGGAGATCGGCCTAGTCCTGAAGGGACAATAGTTTTTTATTAAAAGACGGACGTTTGGCCTAGGATGAAAATGGAAATTGCCTAAACGGCATCTCTCAAAATTCCTCGACGATAAACACAGGATCGTCGTCGGCGCGTTTTTTGTCGCCTTCCTTCTGATCGGTCTGGGGATCTACAAAGACTACGGCCTGTCCTGGGACGAAAACCGGAATCATGAAAACGGCAAAAAGTCCTTCAATTATGTCTTCAAAGGCGACCGCTCCTTATTGACTTACTCCGACCGCTATTACGGCGTCGCCTTCGAGCTGCCGCTGTTTATGATCGAGAAGATCCTCAAGCTGGAGACTTCGCGCCAGGTGTTCCTGATGAGACACCTGGCGACGTTCCTCATATTTTTCCTCGGCGTGGTGTTCTTCTATCGGCTGAATAAAGACCATTTCCGGAGCTGGAAGATCGGTCTTCTGGGCAGCCTGCTGCTGATCCTCAGCCCACGCCTCTTCGCCGAATCCTTTTATAACTCAAAAGACCTCGTCTTTCTATCCTTCTTCATCATCAGCATCTACACCCTGATCCAATTTCTAGAAAAAACATCCCTGTTCAGGGCCGCTGTCCATGCCCTCGTCTGCGCCTTAATGATCGACGTCCGCGTCCTGGGAATCCTCGTCCCCGGCCTGACATTGTTCTTCTTTGTCGCCGCCAAGATTTTCACGGACCGCTCGCCCGCCCGGACGCTCAAAAAAGAGATCCCGGCGCTTTTTCTTTTCCTGGCTTTGACCATATGTCTTATGATCCTCTTTTGGCCGATTCTCTGGAACGACCCCGTCGCCCAATTTATTCGGGCTTGGAGGAAGATGAGCCGCTATCCCTGGTCCAGGGCCGTCCTCTACATGGGCCGCTATCTTTCTCCGGAAAGCCTTCCCTGGCACTATATCCCTGTTTGGTTCGTGATCACGACCCCCCTGCTCTACACCGCCAGTTTTGCGGCCGGCCTGGTCCGGTCGATCGTCGAAATATTCCGACGGCCTGTGTCTCGATTTCGAGATTCTCAACAACGAGACAGCCTTCTCTTTCTAGCCTGGTTTTTTGGCCCGCTCCTGGCGGTGATTATCTTTAAGCCCGTTGTCTATGACTCCTGGCGTCATCTGTATTTCATCTATCCCGCCTTTCTGATCCTGTCCCTCAAAGGCATGGTGATCCTCCATGCCCTCCTTAAATCCGTAAAGTGGGCGGGCCGGGTCCTAGCCCCACTTTTCATTCTGATCATCCTTTTCGGCCTGACTCAAACGGCCGCCTTCATGATCGCCAACCATCCTCACCAAAACGTCTACTTCAATGCCCTCGCCGGAAAGGATGTCCAGGCCGACTGGGACTTGGATTACTGGGGACTCTCCTACAGGCAAGCCCTGGAATATATTCTCAAACACGATCCTGATCAGAGGATTAATATCTGCGTCCAGAATGCTCCCGGTCAGCTCAATTCCTTCATCCTCAAAGACGAAGACGGGAAAAGGCTGAACTATGTGACCGATCTCGGCCAAGCCAAATATTTCTTGAGTGATTATCGATGGCAAAAGGAAGGCTATTCCTACTCTCAAGAATTTTATTCGATCACGGTCGGCCGGGCCAAAATCATGGTCGTCTTCAAGCTCCGCTGAGATCGGATCGCTAGCACATCCAAATATATAATTTCAAGGAGGAGTTGGCATCGCCCCTGAAGCCGCCATAGCGGAGGGGCGATGCCAACTCCTCCTTGAAATCACACAAACTGAGCTTCAGGAATCGGGGACACACACGGTGTGTGTCCCCGACTTCCGTCCCCGACTTCCGGTATGATATTAATGAAGGTCAATAGATAGAGTCGATGCCCGACGGGTGGCACGGTTCGGGGGCCCCCCGCCGACCCGAGCGTTTTGTGCAGAGATAATAAGTGCTTCGAAATGAACAAGATGGTCCGCGAGGGACGCCGGGGGTGAACCGGGACAGGACCCGTCGGGCTTGCCTAAAGGCAATTCTGCTCCGATCCCTGTCCTATTTTCCTTCCCTATTTTTTGATAATATATTCGGTACTGTGATAGGATGAAAACCGACATTGCGTGAACCATCTGCGTATCTCTCGGTCATCATCCCCGCCTACAACGAAGAGCCCAACCTGTCAACAACGCTCCAGGATGTCGCCAACTTCCTCGAAACAAAAGATTACCGTCACGAGATTATCGTCGTCGATGACGGCTCAAAGGACCGAACCTCGGAGATAGCCGCGGCCGAGGCCCGACGGTTCGACTCCTTCATTCTCTTGAAGAACCCGGCCAATCGCGGCAAGGGATATTCGGTCAAAAGAGGAGTCCTCGAAGCCGGAGGCGAGATCGTCCTTTTCATGGACGCCGATAATTCGACGCGGATCGATCAAATCGAGGGGCTCGTCGCCGCCTTGAAGGACGGATTCGATGTGGCCATCGGTTCGCGCCGCCTGCCGGGCGCCGCCATCGACCTGGCTCAACCCATTTCAAGAAGGATCTTGGGCAATACCTATATCTGGCTTTCGAAATGGCTGCTGGGCGCGACGGTCCAGGACTTCAACTGCGGCTTCAAGCTGTTCAAGAGAGAGGCCGCCAAATCCCTGTTCCCTCGTCTGACCAGAGAGGATTGGACCTTCGACAGCGAGCTTATTTTTCTCATCTCCAAGCTCGGGCTGAAACTCAACGAAGTCCCGGTAAGATGGCATGACATCAGGACTTCCAAAGTCAAGCCTTTGAGAGACGGCGTCAAATCGTTGTGGGGCTTGCTCAAAATAAGGCTGAATCGGTACGATTGACCGGAGGCGCAGATGGGACCGTCCAACAGGCTAACACAAACGCAATGAATGAAGTGACAATGTATGGGCGGCGCTTAGGCCGGCCTAATGCCCCCGTAGCGGAAGGGGGCCCCATCGGCTTTCCGATGGGGGGAACCGACGGGACTGGTTCCCCGGGGTGCGGGGGGCTACGGGCGGCCTAAGCGCCGCCCCAATGTGGATGTCATTTTAATTATTGCGCTGATATTAGCATGGTCCTGAGCAATCATTCGCTTCAAAAATTCCTGGACAAGCGATCCGGGCTCGTCGTCGGACTGTTCTTTGCCGCCTTCCTTCTGATCGGTCTGGGCATCTACAAAGACTACGGCCTGTCCTGGGATGAAATGATCAATCATGACAACGGGACCATGGCTTTCAACTATGTCTTCAAAGGCGATCGCTCCCTCTTGACCTACACCGACCGCTATTACGGCGTCGCCTTTGAAATGCCGTTGATCATGATCGAGAAGATCCTCAAGCTGGAGACTTCGCGCCAGGTGTTCCTGATGAGGCACCTGGCGACGTTCCTCATGTTTTTCCTGGGCGTGGTGTTCTTCTATCGGCTGAATAAAAACCATTTCCGGAGCTGGAGGATCGGTCTTCTGGGCAGCCTGTTGTTGATCCTCAGCCCGCGCCTCTTCGCCGAATCCTTTTATAACTCAAAAGACCTCGTCTTTTTATCCCTCTTTATCATCGGCATCTATACCCTGCTCAAATTTCTGGAAAAGACATCCCTGTTCAGGGCCGCTGTCCACGCCTTCGTCTGCGCGTTATTGATCGATGTCCGAGTCCTGGGAATCCTCGTCCCCGGCCTGACCCTGATCTTCTGTGTCGCCGGTATGATGACCGGGGAGCGATCACAGCGGCTGCGGCACCGGAATGGCATCTTCAGTCTCGTTCTCTTTTTTGTCCTGACCTCGGGTCTGACGGTCCTGTTCTGGCCGATTCTTTGGAAAAATCCTCTCGGCCAATTTATCCAGGCGCTCAGGACAATGGGCCGCTTTCCCTGGGACTGGCCGGTTCTGTACATGGGCCGCTATCTTGCCTCTTCTAGCCTGCCCTGGCACTATATCCCTGTCTGGATGTTGATCACGACGCCCTTGCTCTACTTTGCTCTTTTTTTGATCGGCCTCTTCCGTTCATTTATCGAGACTGTCAAGCGGCGTTTCCGTCTTTTTCTTGAAGATAAAAAAAGAAACGACCTTCTCTTATGGTCCTGGTTCTTCATTCCCCTCCTGGCCGTCATCGTGTTTAAATCCGTCGTCTATGACTCATGGCGCCATCTGTACTTCATCTACCCCGCTTTTCTGATGATGTCCATCAAAGGCATGTTGACCCTCTTGGCCTCCCTAAAATCCATGGGGCGGTCGGGCAAGGTCCTGGCCCCGTTATTTATTTTGATAATTTTCTTAAGCCTGACTCATACGACCGTCCTCATGATCGCCCACCATCCTTTCCAAAATGTCTATTTTAACGGCCTGGCCGGGGGCGATTTGAGAGCGAACTGGGAGCTGGATTATTGGGGATTGTCGTACCGGCAGGCCCTGGAATATATCCTCCGCCATGACCGAGCGGAACGAATTCTTGTCTACGTGGCCAATTATCCCGGAGAACTCAATCAATATATCCTCAAGCCCGAAGACCGGAAAAGGCTGGTGTATTCGTCAGAGCCGGAAGGCGCCGCGTATGTCTTAAGCAACTATCGCTGGCACAGGGAAGATTATCCGTATCCCAACGAATTCTATTCCATCACCGTCGGCCGGACAAAAATCATGTCCGTCTTCAAGCTCGAGTAAGGTCGGTCTTCCCGGCGGATCGTCCTTCATGATTGAATAATGTTTATAAGGAAGAGTCTTCGACCATGAAAAAAACATTGGCATTTATTTGGCTGGTCTTTGTTTCCGTCACGTTGAATCAAGGGCAGACACTCTCCCTTGGCAAAGAAACTCTCCGGATCGACGGCCTGGCCGAACCGGTGGAGATCATCAAGGACAAATGGGGGATCGCCCACATCTATGCCCAGAACCAAAAAGACCTTTTCTTCGCCCAAGGCTTTCAGGTGGCTTCGGAGAGGCTGTTCCAACTGGAAATCTGGAGGCGCCAGGCCACGGGGACATGGGCCGAGATCTTGGGGCCGAAAGCGCTCAAGCGGGATATCGGTGCCCGGCTTCTCAAATTCCGCTTAAACCTAAAAAAAGAATTAGCCTATTATCACCCTCAAGGGGAAGAAATCATCACCTCTTTTGTCAAAGGCATCAACGCCTACATCGATGTCACACGGAAAAAGCCGGACCTCCTACCGCTCGAATTTAAGCTCCTCGACATAAGTCCCGGCCATTGGACGGCCGACGTCGTGATCTCCCGTCACAACGGGCTTTTCAGGAATGTGGCCGAGGAGATCGCTCTGGCCCAATCGGCGAGAATATTGGGTCCGGAAGAAGTCAAAGACCTGATCGACCTGCATCCGGGAAAACCAGAAATCAAGGCGGCGGACGGAGTCGACCTGGCCTTGATCTCAAGCAGGATTCTGGAACTCTATTCTGCGGCCAGGTCGCCGGTCCGGTTCGGCGCCGAGGACATCGCAGATCCTGAAGCACGCGCCGTCCCCATAGGCCATAAAAGGCCGATCGCCTTTGATTTGAGCCTCCTGCTCGGTCCTCCTCCCCTCTTTTTTGAAGGCAGAGGGGCAGGGATGAAAAATTTGATGATCGACGAAAATCTTTCTTCCTCTTTTCAAGCCGAGACGCTGATGTCGGCGGGCAGCAACAACTGGGTCGTCAGCGGACGGTTGGCGCAGGACGGCCTTCCCCTGCTTGCCAACGATCCACACAGAAGCCTCCAAATCCCTTCCCTCCGCTATTGGGTTCATCTGAATGGGCCGGGATGGAATGTCATCGGCGGCGGCGAGCCGGCTCTTCCAGGAGTCTCCATCGGACATAATGAACGCGGCGCATGGGGCATCACCATCTTTGCTATCGACCAGGAAGACCTTTATGTTTACGACACCGATTCTAAGAACCCAGACCGATACAAATATCGAGGCGAATGGGAAAACATGAAAATCGTCCGCGAAAAAATCCCGGTCAAAGGCGAAACGCCTGCTGAGGTGACTCTGAAGTTTACGCGCCACGGCCCCGTGATTTTTGAGGATGGCGAGCATGACAAGGCCTATGTCCTGCGAGCCGCCTGGCTGGAGACAGGCTGCGCCCCTTATCTCGCCAGCCTGCGGATTGACCAGGCGCGGACCTGGGAGGAATTCCAGGACGCCTGCTCCTATTCTCGAACCCCCTCCTTGAACATGGTCTGGGCGGATCGCGACGGAAATATCGGATGGCAGGTCGCCGGTCTAGCGCCGCTGAGAAAAAATTGGCCGGGCCTTATACCCGTGCCGGGCGATGGAAGATATGAGTGGGCCGATTTTGTCCCGGCTAAAGAGCTCCCCTCCACTCATAATCCGGAAAAAGGCTTTATAGCCACGGCCAATCAAGACAATATTCCAGACGGCTATCCTTATCCGCTCGGTTTCATCTGGGCCGATCCGTTCCGGTTTCTCCGCATTTCCGAAGTCCTGGGCTCAGGCCGGAAATTCGGCCTATCGGACATGGCCGCCCTCCAACAAGATGTCCTGTCCATTCCGGCACGCTTGGTGGTCCCTCTTTTCAAAAACCTCGAATCTCAAGACCCCAATGTCCAGAAAGCTCTTCAAATTTTCAAGGGCTGGGACTTTGTGATGGCTCCTGAATCCACGGCCGCGGCTATATTTGCAGCGTGTCAGAGAGCCCTCACAGAAAATTTGAACAATCTTCTTGTCCCAAAAGAAGCCCGTGGGTTTCTCCCATCGAGGTCCTTGAAAAAGAACGTCGAACGGCTCCTTGGGCCGGATCGTCGCTTAGGCCCCGATCCTGTGGCGGCCAGGGATAAGCTCCTTCTTGATTCTTTGGGACAGGCCGTCCAATCCCTGATCAAGGACTTCGGGCCGGATATGGCTTCATGGCGGCACGGCCACGAAAAATGGCATCATGCCCTCATCCGCCATCCGCTCAGCGATGTCGTGAAGGAAGACATCCGGCGTCTCCTTGATGTGGGCCCTCTCCCCCGCGGCGGAAGCGGAGAAACGGTCAACATGACTACAAACAACAATAATCAGACGTCCGGAGCCACCTTCCGCGTCATCGCCGATTTGGCCGACTGGGACCGATGCGTGGGTACGAATACGCCCGGACAATCCGGGGATCCACGAGATCGCCATTACGCCGATTTGTTTGGGAGTTGGGCCAAGGGAGAATATTTCCCCATCTATTTTTCCAAGCCGAAAATCGGGTCCGCGGCAGAAAAGACGATTTCTCTTGAACCCGTCAAGAAATGATCACAGGGCGGCCGTTTATTATTGACTCTTCCGGGCTCAGCCATTATGATTATCTTGGCTATGGGAAGAGGGGTATAGCATGAAATGCCCGAAATGCCATTTTGAGAATACCGGGACAAGCCGCTACTGTTCGGATTGCGGGACGTCACTGACAAAGGCCGCCTCCCCCCCCGAACCTGTCGAAACGCGAACCCTGCCTCCCTTTTTTGAATTGGAGACGGGCGCGTCTTTTGCGGACCGATACCAGGTCATAGAAAAAATCGGCACGGGCGGGATGGGAAGGGTTTATAAAGTTTTTGACACAAAGATCCGGGAAAGAGTCGCTCTAAAGCTTATCAAGCCGGAAATCGCCTCCGACCCAAAGACGATCGAGCGATTTCGGAACGAAATCCGGCTGGCCCGGAGAATTGCCCACAAGAACGTCTGCCGGATGTATGATATGGGGGAATCGCTGGGCATATTCTATATCACGATGGAATATGTGCCGGGAGAAAACCTGAAAAATATCATTCGCTTGACCGGCCCCTTGAACCCGGGAACGGCCGTCAATTACGCCAGGCAAGTCTGCGAGGGCCTGGCCGAAGCGCATCGCTGGAACGTCGTTCACCGTGATCTCAAACCTCACAACATCATCATCGACCCCTCGGGAACGGCGCGCATCATGGATTTCGGGATCGCCCGCTCGCTCCAGACAGAGGGATGGACGGGTGAAGGCATCGCCATCGGGACGCCCGAGTATATGTCGCCTGAACAGGCGGAAGGAAAGGATGTGGACCGGCGCTCTGACCTCTATTCCTTGGGCATCATTCTCTACGAAATGATCACGGGAAAAGTCCCTTTCGAAGGCGATACGACCCTGAGCATCCTGCGGAAACAGGGGACTGAATCCCCCATTCCGCCTAGGGAATGGAACCCCCAAATCCCCGAAAGCCTCAACCGGCTGATCCTCAAATGCCTGGAAAAAAAGGAGGAGCGACGGTATCAGGATGCCGGTGAACTCCTGTCAGAGCTGAACACGATCGGGACGACGATTTCGCGGGCTCAAAAAACCCCGTCCCGGGCAACGGCACCATCCCTTGCTCCCCTTCGGCTTTCCCGCCTAGGACGTATTCTGGGGATCGGCCTGACCATCATCATTCTGGCAGCCGTCGGATATTGGATCTTTCGCTCAGTCTCACCGAAAGTCCCCCTGGAAAAGCCTGAGTCCAAACTTGCGGAAGCCGGGATTCCGGCCAAAACGCCGACAAAAAATTCCATTGCCGTGCTTCCCTTTCAAATCCTTAGCTTGGACGCAAATCAGGCGGTCCTCTGCAAGGGCCTGGAAAACGACATCCGGACCAAGCTTTCCAACCTCGGCACCCTGACGGTCATGTGGGAATATTCCTCTGGACGATTCTCCGATCCGGTCAAAGATCCGGTTGAAATCGGAAAAGCCCTCAACGTCGAGAAAATTCTTCATGGATTGGTGCAAATCGAAAAAGAAACCATCCGGGTGAACATCAACCTGATCGATGCCGGCAGCGGGTCTATTATTTGGGCTCAACAATATGAGGAGAAACTTGGGGCCGGCTATCTTAAAGTGGCCGGCCTGATCTCCAGCGATATTGCCAGGCAACTCAACATCAAATTTAGCGAGAGCGCCTGGCTGGCCTCCCAAAAAATGGAAACATCCCATACGGATGCCTATGTCTTTATGCATCGCGGGCAAAACGCCCAAATAAAATACCGGGAAAATCAAAATGTGGAAGATTTCTATGAAGCCGTCAATCTGTATAAAAGGGCGCTCGATCTTGACCCGAACTATTGGCAGGCCTATTGGGGTTTGGGCAACGTCTACGAGGCCCGATATGTCCAAACCAAACAAGGGGGGGACCCCTCGGCCAAGGAAAATCTGACGGCGATGATCAAGAATTTTCAAGATGCGCTTGCCAAAAATGACACCGTCGCCGAAGTCCACGTCGGCATGGGATGGGCCTATTTTCATCAAGGAGACTTCGACAAGGCTTATGCCAGCTTTAAAAAAGCGGTTGAATTGGACCCTAATAGCTCAGAGGCGAATTTCGGCGCCGGAGCTTTTTTGCGGAGTATCGGCTTGGATGCCCAGGCCATAAAATATTATAAACGGGCGATTGAGTACGACCCCATGAATGATGAAGCTTATATCAGCGCAGCGCTCTGCAGTATGTATTACGGAAACTATGAGGAAGCGGCCGGCTTGATGAAGCAGGCCCTGGCCATTAATCCAAGCCAAGCCCAAACGCACCTCCATTACGCCCGACTGCTCATCATGATGAAAAATTATGAGGATGCCGAAAAAGAGCTGCTCTGGGTCGAGAAAAATCCTCCTTCTTCTCCCAGTCGGCAGAAGCGCCAAAAATGGCTTTCGGCATGGCTCCTGGCCGCCCGAGGAGCTAGGGAAAAAGCATTGGCCATGATTCAGGACGCGGACAAGTTTCGCTACGATATCACAAGCACCCTCAGTCTTTTGGGGATGAAAAAGGAAGCGATCCAATATATCAAACTCGGCAATGAACAGGGCTTTCAATTGGTTCAAGACTATATGTACCCTTATCCCTTTCTCATCAGCAATCCCTATTTTGAGAACCTGCGCCAAGAAAAGGGTTTCCAAGAGATCGTCAGGAATGAAAAAGCCAAATTCGAGGACAAAACTAAAAGGTACGGGGATCTATGAGAGGCGAAAGACTCATCGACCAGCCGGAGAATTTCCCGTTAACGTACGGCCTAAGCTGATCTGAACGGCCAATTCATTCGGGATTAATTTATTTTGATTCCTTTAACATGTCCGTTTTCCGGCGGCCCCTAGCTTTTAACACGAGATCATCCAAGATCGAGTAAACAACCGGCACGATGACCAACGTCAGCAGGGTGGAGCTGATCAGGCCTCCGATGATGGTGTAGCCGATCGGGGCGCGGAAGCTGGAGCTCGTCCCGAATCCGGCGGCCACTGGGATCATGCCCAAAATCATGGCCATCGTGGTCATGAGAATGGGCCGCAGCCGGGTCGAGCCGGCCTCGATAATGGCCTCAAACCGCTTCATGCCCCTCCGCCTCAAAACATTCGTGTAGTCGACAAGCAGGATGGAGTTTTTGGTGACCAGGCCCATGAGCATGATCAAGCCGATGAAGGCCACCATGTCGAACAGCTTGTTGGCCAGCAAAAGGCCGAGCACGGCGCCTATGATGGACAGAGGCAGGGCGAGCATGATGACAAAGGGCTGGACAAAAGACCCGAACTGGGAAGCGAGCACCATGTAGACGAAGACGATGGCCAGGAGCAGGGCCAACAGCAGAGAGGCGAACATTTCCCTGGTCTGTTCGACCTGGCCGCCGAACTCATAGCTGACATCGGAAGGAAACCGGATGCCGGCCAGGGCCTCATTGACTTTTTGGGTGATTTCGTTCAGGGCTCGACCCTTGAGGATATTGGCGCCGATCATGATCTGCCGGGTCCGGTTGGCCCTTTTAATCTGGGTGGGACCATTGACGGTCTTGAGGGTGCCGACCTGATCAAGGGTGATGGAGCCGCCCCGCATCGTGGGCATGTAAACTCGGCCGAGCCTGTCGATATTGGAGCGGACGTCCTCTGATGCCCGGACCCGGATGTCGATGAGCTTGTCCCTCTCGCGGTACTTGGAGGTCGTATCGCCGTCAATGAACGAGCGCATGAAAGAGGCCACCTGGAACGTACCCACGCCAAGCCGGGAGCCCCGCTCCCGGTCGACCTGGATCTGGATCTCGGGCTTGGGGGGCCTGTTATCGCTGTTGACGTCGACTAGGCCGCTGACATTTTGAAGGGCAAGCTTGACAGCTTCGCTCGCCTTCGTCAGGCTGGCCAGGTCCGTTCCCTTGAGGTTAATTTGAATAGGCAGCTGCTGAAAGGAAGCGAACGCCGCCCCTCCCATGGATGACGCCTCCTGGAAGGTAATTGAAGCCCCAGGAATGACCGCCAACCGCGGACGCAGCTTGTCCTGAAACACCTGAGTCTCCTGGACGGGAATATTCAACTTCACATTGATCGTGGCGACGTCTGAGGACCCGTCGGTCGAGCCCACGACTGTCGCCACGTCCCCGACTTCAGTCTGCCGACGAAGAGCCTGTTCGATCGAACGGACAATCTTGTCTGTTTGGTCGAGCGAACTACCGGAGGCCGTCTGGATCTGCAAGTTGAATTCCGCCCGTTCTCCATGGGGAGTCGTGCCCGTCCCGATCACGGTAAAAAGATAGCCACTGAAGAAGAAGATGACCGTCGTCACGGCGATCACAGTTTTCCGGTGGTTCAGGGCCCAGCGCAGCAGAGGACGGTAATTGTTCCCCAGGGTCTCGTAGATCTTGGAAACGAGGCCTTGGAAGCGCGATGACAGCGTTTTCTTGCCGTTCCGCTCGACTTTTTTGAAGAAATGGGCGGAGAGCATGGGGGCAAAAGTAAAGGCCTCAAACAGCGAGATGAGGACGGCGGCGGCCACCGTCACCCCGAACTGGCGGAAGAATTTCCCCGCGATCCCGGTGGTGAAGGCAACCGGGAGAAAGACAGCCACGATGGTCATGGTCGTAGCCGTGACGGCCAGGCCCACTTCGGACGTGCCATCGCTCGCCGCTTTGTGAGGATCCTGGTGCAGCTTCTCCATGTGCCGGAAAATGTTCTCGCGGACAACGATGGCGTCGTCGATCAGAAGCCCCACCGACAGACTCAAGGCCAGCAGCGTGATCATATTCACCGTGTATCCGAGCGCGCTCATGACGGCGAAGGAGGCGATGATGCAGACAGGCAGGCCGGCTACGGTGATGAGCGTATTGCGAAGGTCGCCGAAGGAGAAGAGGACGACGAGCCCGGCCAGGAAGATGCCGATCATCAGGGTGTTGATGACATCGTCGCGGGAATCTTTGATCATCTGGGACGAGTCTGTAGTCGTTCGAATGTCCAGGTCCGGATTAGAGGCCTGGATGGCGGCGATCTGCTTATGGACCTGGTCCGCCACCTTGACCGTGTTCGTGCCCGACTGCTTCTGGATAACGATCGAGACGCATTCCTGATCGTTGATGCGGGAGATCGTCCGCTTTGTTTTGAAGGCGTCCTTGACGACGGCGATATCCTTCAGATAAACCGGGCTTCCGGCGACATTGGCCACAACGATGTTCTGCATCTCTTCAAGGCTCGTGAACTCGGCCTTGGTCCGGACCAGGAAATCCTGGGACTTCTCGGTGACGCGTCCGGCCGGCATGTTGAGGTTCTCACCCCGGATGGCCTGATTGACCTGGGCAATAGAGAGGCCCTGGGCATTCATTTTCCCCAGGCTTGTTTCAACCTGGATCTCCCTCTCCAGCCCGCCGATAATATCGACGGATCCGACTCCGTCAACCTGCTGGATCAAAGGTTTAATCTTGTCCTCGACATAGGACCGGACGTCCGGCAGGCTCATCCTGCCGCTTTTGCTCAGGATGGCGAAGGAACCTATGGGAACCGCCGTCGGATCGAACTTGTTGATAATGGGCTCGATAATCTCCCGGGGAAGGGTGTTCCGGATCGAGGCCACTTTTTCCCGGACCTCGGTGGAGGCCAACTGGGAGTCCTTCTCCAGGACGAATTGGGCCACGATGACCACGACTCCCTCGGCCGAAGTCGAGTTTATTTTATCGAGGCCGTTGATGGTGCTGAGGACGTCTTCGATCGGCTTAGCCACCTGGGATTCCATCTCTTCGGGCCCGACGCCGGGATTGGCCACGGTGACCGCGATGACCGGCAGCGAAATGTCGGGCATAAGGTCGACACCGAGCCGCGAATAGGAGAGGACGCCGATGACCACCAGGGCGACGATGATCATGGTGATGAAAACGGGTTGTCGGATGGAAATGTCGGCTATTCTCATGGCATCAATATTCCTTCCCGCTCATTGGGCGGCTTTGGGCTTTATCGTCCTGATCTTGTCCTTGTCGTTGAGCTGGCCGGCTCCGGTTGTCACGATATTCTCGTCTCCCTTGAGTCCGGAGAGAATTTCGACGGAGTCGCCGACAACGGCGCCCAGGGTCACGGCGTTGAGGCGGGCCAGACCGCTTGCCGCGAGAAAGACGTATTTCTGGCCGGCCCTTTCCACGACGGACGTCAGGGGGACGACCAGCGAGGACCGCCGGCTCTCGATCCATTCGACCTCGGCATACATGCCGGGCTTGAGGCGATGGCTTGCGTTGGGAATGCTGAGCTCCACGTCGATCGTCCTGTTGACGGCATTGGCGACGGGGCTGATGTTCGTCACCCGGGCTGAAAAGACTTCCCCCGGATAGGCCTCGAGCGTCACCCGGGCCGGCTGGTCCATTTTGATGAAACGGATTTTCTTTTCATCGACCGCGGCTATGGCTTTGACGGTGTCGATATCGACCAGCGTCATCAGCGGCACGTTGGGATTGACGGCGGCTCCCGGATTCTGGAGGAGCTTGGAGACCACGCCCTTGGCATCGCTCTTGACCTCGAACGGCTTGAACTCGTAGCCGACTTCGTCGCGGTTGACAACGGCTACGACCTGGCCGGGCTGGACGGCGCTCCCCATTTTCACCAGGTTCTGGGCGATCTTTCCGTTGACTTTGGAGTAGATGGTGACTTCGGAATCCGCCTGGACGTTGGCCGAAGCGTGGACGGTCTCGGTGATCTCCTGGCGCGCCGGCCGGGTCGTTTCGACCGGCACAATCTTTTCCTCGGCCGGCTGGCTCATCGCTTTTTTCTTGGCTTGGATGTTCTGGTTGACCCGGATGCCGATAAAAACGGCCAAGACGATGAGAAGCAAGACGATGAGAATTCTTCCGATTTTCATATTTTCCTCCCACAGGAGCGGAATAGGCTGTATTTGCTCAAGGTATGGCTATAGATCAGCTGAAGGTAATTCAGCCGGGCGCTCTCGACCATGTTCTGGGCGTCGACGAGGTCCGTGGCACTGAGGAAGCCGTTCTGATAGCGCTCTTCGGCGATCCGCAGGGCGTCCTCGGCCTGCTTGATCTTCAGCTTTTCCACGTCTAACTTGAGTTCGATCGTTCTCAGATCGGACAAGGCCGACTGGATCTCCATGGCCACGCTCCTCTCAAGGTCGGTCTTCCGCATCTCGACGACCCTTAGGCCGGACTGGGCCTGAGCCACCTGGGCGCCAACACGGAAGCCGTCGAAGACCGGATAGGATACGCCCAACATCGCCGTCCAGTTGCCCCGGATCTTTTCCATATCGGGCATGTAGCCGTTGCGGAATTCATAGTTGAACGTGGCAGTCAGGGTCGGCTTATTGCCTGTCTTGGCCAGGTCGAGCGAAGCCCGGCCCAGGTTGAGTTGGTGCTCCACTTGTTGGAATTCAATGCGGCCGGCCAGAGCTTCCTTGATGAGCTCGTCCTTGCTGAATTGGACCGCTTCGAAAGCGAGATCCGCGGACGGATCTAAGGCCGCCTTTTCGTCCCGGCCGGCGAGGGCGTTGAAGGCGATGCGGAACTTGGCGATATTGTTCTCGAAATCGAGCTTCTGGGCCTGGAGGGCGCTGATCTGGACTTGGATGAGGGTCTTATCAAAGCTCGAGGCCAGGCCGGCCTGGTAACGCTTGTCCATGATGCCCTGCTTTACGTCAAAGGCCTTCATGTTATCGTCGAGAACCTTGATCGCTTCTTTGAAAAAGACCGTTCCATAGAAGAGCGGGACAACTTGGTAGGACAGCATATGCTTGGTCATGGCCGCTCCGTCTTGGGCCAGGTCCAAGCCGGCCCTGCTCATCTCCACAGTCTTGGCCGTCCGACCCCAGTTGAACACCTGTTCCATCACGGAGGCCCGCATATTGTAGTTGTTGGGAAGGCCGAATTTGACCTTGAACGTCTGGCCGCCGAAGTCTATATTCATTTCACTGAAGAGGCTCATCCGCATGTAACTGCCCGAGACACTGGCCTGAGGCCAATAGAGGCTCTTGCTCTCTTGGACCTTAAGCTCGGCGCCCGCAACGGATTCTTGGGCGATTTGAACCTGTTCGCTGTTCTTGAGCAAAAGATCGACCGCTTCGCGCAGGGAGAGCTTGTCCTGGGCTCCGGCAGGAACAGCGCAGGCCAGGGCGACGGCGACGGCAATGATTTTATTCACGGACCATTTCATGGTTTTGCCTCCATCACTTTTTTCATGAGATCCAGAAAAAACCGGGCGGCGGCTTTGGCCTCGGCCTTGTTTCCTTCGAGCAACTTCAACCCGATCCCGATCTGCAGGGTTTTGATGAACTTGAGCAGGTCCTCAAGCCTGAAGGAAACGCCTTCACGGCTCATTTTTCTTTTCAACATTTCCCGGACATATTCGCCGTGGTATTCAAAGCTTTTCGTCGATTGTCTCAGTGTCCTTTCATCCTCAAAGCGGATGAAGCCGCACATGCAGGGCAAAAACATCTTCATAAAGCCGTGGTTTTCCTCAAAATATTCGAGGTAGAACTCCATGGCTTCCTCCAGAGCCTCCAAGAACGAGGACTCCTCGGAGATCCTCTTCTGGATCTCTTCGTGAACCCGCTTGGATTCCCGCTCCAGCAGGTGCAGAAAGATCTCATCCTTGCTTTTGAAATAATAGTAGAGGGTCCCTTTGGCCAGTTCGGCGGCTTCGGCGATGTCATCCATCCGGGCCTGGTAATATCCGTGTTCGGAAAAGATATTTTCAGCCGCGACCAGGATGGTCGCCAGGCGGGCTTTTTCTTCCCGCTTGCGCCGTTCCTTCACGCCCATGTCTCGCTCCTTTGAGGCTATTTGACTTATAAGTCAAGTTTCAACCAGTCGGTCATACTAGCCGAAGATTTCCTCATTGTCAAGCCCCCAGTTATAAACCGGGGTCAAACCTACTCATTACGCATCCTCCCCTGGAGAATTTTGCATAATGCGTAACGAGTAGGTTTGACCCCAAAGCATTTGACATCCCTTTCCTCGATTGGTTAAATTACCCTATTCATGAAAAGCCGCCGCAACGAGCTTCGGTACAACATCCCTTCCCATGGTGAATTTGACGGCCGGCGTCGAAAAAGAGTCCTCGTGAAAATCATCGGTGAATAGTGTTCCGAACACTCTTTATCCGTTGAATTTGAATAAAGAGAAATAAAAACGATTGGATTGGAGGAGAGATGAACCGGAAAACTTTTTCAAAAGCCCTTTTAACCGCCTTCGTCGTTTTGGCCTTCGCCGCCGTCCCGTTCGGCCAGACCCCGGCCAAAATCAAGATCCCCAAGGAGAAGAAGCTCGTTCTTGACTGGCTCGGCCAGCCTCAGGTCGTTGAAAAATTCGGGAAAATTTCCGACTCGATCTGGTCCTTCGCCGAGCTCGGGCTCCAGGAATTCCGTTCATCAAAGCTTCTGGCCGACACGCTCGAAGACGCGGGGTTCAAGGTCGAGCGCGGCTTGGCCGGCATGCCGACCTGTTTTGTCGCGACCTATGGTTCCGGAAAACCCGTGATCGGACTTCTGGGCGAATTCGACGCCCTTCCCATGCTCTCCCAGAAAGCCCGGGTTCCGGTGAAAGACCCCATCGTCGACGGCGCACCCGGGCATGGCTGCGGACATAACACCATGTGCACGGCCGCCGCGGCCGCCGCCCTGGCCGTCAAAGAAGCCATCGATAAGTACGGCTTGAAAGGGACGATCAAAGTTTTTGGCTCCCCGGCCGAAGAGATCGTGGCCAGCCGCCCCCACATGATTCGGGCGGGACTTTTCAATGACGTGGATGCCGTGATCGATAACCACAGCGGGAGCGGTTTCGGAACCGGATACGGCAGAAGCGGGAATGCCCTGTTTTCCGTAATTTTCTCATTCAGAGGAAAGACCGCCCATGGCGCAAACGCCTGGGCCGGCCGGAGCGCGCTCGATGCCGTCGAGATCATGAATGTGTCCACCAATTTCCTGCGCGAACACCTGGACCCGGCCTACCGGATGCACTATGTCATCCTCCAAGGGGGGGAAGCGCCGAATGTCGTTCCCGACAAGGCCAGCGTGTGGTATTACGTCAGGAACTCGGATGAAAGGATCGAGGCGATGTACGAGAGAGTCGTCAACTGCGCCAAAGCTGGAGCCCTGGCTTCGGGAACGGAATTAGCTTCGACACGGTTCATCGCCGCCGTCCACCAAAGCCACAGCAACAAGGCCGCGGCCGAGCTGTACCAAAAGAACATCGAGCTTGTCGGAATGCCGACGTGGACGGAGGAAGAACAGGCTTTTGCCAAAGAGCTGCAAAAAGAGCTCAAAGCGCCCGAGGACGGGATGCCGACAAAGGTAGGCAATCTCCGCGAGCCCAGCTCCGTGTTCATCGGCGGCGGGTCCTCGGATGTCGGCGATGTGACGCTCGTTGCGCCGACGGCCACGATCCGCTTCCCCGGCCAGGTGCCGGGCTCGATCGGCCATAACTGGTCGTCCGTGGCCTGCAATTACGGCTCAACAGCCTGGAAGGGCCTCAATGCCGGCGCCAAGGCGATCGCCGCTTCTGCCGTCGATCTTCTGACCAAGCCTGAAGAGATCAAAAAGCTCAGGACCGAATTCGAGGAATACGTCAAAAAGAATCCTTACAAGCCGTTCCTGCCGGCGGATGCCAAGCCACCCTTGGACCTTAACGAGGAGCTGATGAAGAAATACCGTCCCTTGTTGGAGAAAATGATCATCGACCGGTGATGAAGGCTATCCTTTAAAGTACGGCGGGGCACTAGTTATCCTGTTTTTTCTTTTTCCGGACGAGGTCCACGTCATCGGGAAGTTCGTTGATATCCGTCAGAGGATCAAAGGGAAAATGGGCTGCCAGATGCTCCCCGACTTCTTCAATGCCTTTGACGAGCCCCTCGGTGAAATCGCCCTTCCGAAATTTCTCGGACATGGCGGCGGCAATGTGCTCCCAGAATTCCTGGCCCACTTTTGCATGGATCCCCTCGTCGCCGAGGACAACAAAGCGGCGCCTGGAGGGGACGATGAAAAAAAGGATGCCGTTTCTCTGGCGGGTGTTGGACATCCCCAGTCGCCGGAAGGCTTTTTCGGCGACGGGCCGGACTTTCCCATAAAAAAATGGCGAGACGGAAACGCGGATTTCGCCCGACGTCTTTCTTTCAGCGGCCTGGATGGCTTCCCGTATTTTTTGGGAATCCAGGCGTTTTAAAAGCTTTCGGCGGTGCATGAAAACCATGTTCATCTCCTCGGTATTACCAGCCTCCCGAAGCTCCCCCGCCTCCGGAACGCCCGCCTCCTCCGCTGAATCCGCCGCCTCCCCCGCCCCGGCCGCCGGAAAGAATATTGAACAAGAGCCAAAGGGCGAGAGAGGGATGGGTGATAAAAAGAATCAGAAAAAAGATGATGCCAATAACGATGAGGACTGCAGAAACCGTGGATTTTCCCTGCGGTCTTGACTCGGGATATTGCCCCTGCTCGCTCGGAGACAACGGCCGACCTGAAATCGTCTGGAGCAGGTTGGCCACGGCTTCCGTCACGGCCCGGTTGCTCTCTCCCGCCCGAGTCCCCGGCACTAGAATATCGTTGATCACGCGGGAAGCGATGGCATCGGGGACAATGCTCTCGAGGCCGTAGCCGACCTCGATGCGGATCTTCCTGTCGTCGGCCATGATGAAAAGAACAAGGCCGTCCTCGAGGCCTTTGCGGCCAACCTTCCAGGCCGCAAAGGCCTTCGCTGCAAAATCCTCGATGGGATAGCCCTCCGTGGTCCTGCCGACATAGAGTAAAACCTGGTGGCCGGTCGAACGCTCAAAGGCTTCCAGCTGCGAATCCAGCTCGGCAACGGTCTGCGGCGAAAGAAAGCCGGCCGTATCCGTCGCCCAGCGAACGGGCGAAGGAGGAATCTTGATATCTTGGGAGGCGTAGAAAGGCAGACAGAAAAAAAGCAGGACAACGAGCAGCGAAAGCCGGAAGCGCACGGATGACACGATCAGAACTTGACTTTGGGGGCCGTCTCGGCGCCGGCCTGGGCCTTGAAATAGGCTTTTTCTTTGAAGCGCTCCCCGAACAATCCGGCGATCAGGACGGTCGGGAATCTCATCCGCCTGGTGTTAAAGGCCTGGGCCGATTCATTGAAGATCCTTCGCTCTTGGGTGATCCGGTTTTCCGTTCCCTCCAGCTGAACCTGAAGGTCGCGGAAATTTTGGGTCGCCTTGAGCTCAGGATATTTCTCGACAACCACCATCAGCCTTGACAGGGCTGAGGACAGCCCGTCCTGGGCCTCCTGAAACTTGGCGAAAGCTTCGGGATTGTTGACCAAGTTCGCGCCCAGCTGGACTTGCCCGACCTTGGACCTGGCTTCCGTGACGGCGGTGAACGTGTCTTTTTCGAATGCGGCCGCGCCTTTCACGGTCTCCACCAAGTTCGGCACGAGGTCCGCCCGGCGCTGGTAAACGTTCTCCACCTGGGCCCATTTGGCCCTGACGTCCTGATCAAGCTTGACCAGAGAATTGTAGGTCCCGATGCCGGACAGGGCAAAAATAATCACGACGATGATAACCAGCCCTAGACATCCTAAAGTCAGTCTTTTGTCAGCCATGGTTTTTCCCTTTCTCTCCCGTGAATTTTAAAATAAGCCTCAGACAAGAATTCTAATCGTAATGGGCAAGAAATTCAACTGGATTTTGGTCA
>Ga0315284_10003416_pt1 | contig 22563 bp, 21 predicted proteins | sample YL17G09_16_MG_FD_203696 | JGI IMG/M metagenome (GOLD analysis project Ga0315284, IMG submission 203696) | Sediment microbial communities from Yellowstone Lake, YNP, Wyoming, USA - YL17G09_16 | ecosystem: Environmental > Aquatic > Freshwater > Lake > Sediment | place: USA: Wyoming | collected... | reverse complement strand
AACGCATGAATTCTCATTTACCTAAACCAGCTCATAAAATTGGGGATTGTTCAATGTTGCAGCATGTAATTCACAAAATGGATCGCATCAACATTGAAAAAATTTACGTCGTTTTTGGACAAAAAGGTGAGCTACTAAAGGAAAGTGTAGCACCAAATGACAAAATTATTTGGGTTCATCAGGACCCACAATTGGGCACTGGGCACGCATTACAAGTTGCCTTTGCTAAAATAAAAGAAAATCATAGTTCAGGCGAAATATTGATTTGCAATGGCGACGCACCTTTTGTCAGAGAGGCGACAATGTCGAAAATGTTTAATATCACCGATTGCTCTTTATTGGCATGTTTTGTAAATAATCCACACGGATATGGAAGAATTCTTAGAACATCCGAAAATGAGGGGTTTTCCCAAATAATCGAAGAAAAGGATGCGACTGATGAACAGAGAAAGATTCAGTATATTAATGCTGGATTATATTGTTTTACTTTTGAATCATTAGCCAAGTATTTGCATACATTAGAAAATAATAATGCACAGAATGAGTATTATTTGACAGATTTACCACCAAAAGTGGCTAGTGTTAAAATAGTGGAAATTGATGATGAAGAAGAAATTTATAATGTGAATAGTCGGGAGCAATTGGAATATGCAGAAACAATTATGCACAAATTTATTTAGATTTATTATGTGGTTTATTTTGTTTTTTTATTTGAGCATTTCCTTGTTGAATAGATTTATTTTTCCCATCTCCTTGATTTGGCTTTTTTTTATAATTAGCGAATAATTCATCCCTCATTTTTTGATATGGAAAATCATAGTCTCTCCCAATAAATCGGAATTGTTCTTGATTTATTATTTTTCGATTCCTATTATTCCTCTCAGGGTTCTTATGATTTACAAAATCATCCAAGTGCTCATTTGGAATATAATATGTACCTATTTTCTCTGGAAAGAATGCTTGTATCCATGCATTCCACATCATATTTAACCCAACATTACGGTCAATATCACTTAGTTTATTTGGTGGCCACCAGGGTGTATTATTTACATCTATAATATATATTTTACCGTCTTCATCTGACCTCAAAATATCTATTTCTCCGTATTCCAGTCCAATGCGGCGACAATACATAATTATATCCTGACATTCTTGTTCACTAAGGTGAGCAGTTGCTGGGACAATTTCCATTGACCTATTTTTCGAAGTAAACCTGAGTCCTTTATTACGTGTTTTGAAGAATGTAAATGGAATAATATTCTTAAAAATGGGAACTCTTAGCTCAAATAAAGTGCTAGAATCAGATTTACTTGAATAGTTTATAATTTTTTGATAGCAATGATCATGGAAAACTTCATCTGCATTAATTGGGCACTTCAGGAAAAAACATGATTTAGTCCCATTTCCATTGTGTTTTGCTATACAATAACCATTAAAAGTCTTGGGATTTATTTTAAATGAATATCCAAAATATTCTTCCATTGACCTTGCTACGAACTCTTTTGATGTATTTATAAGAAAAAAATTTAGAAATCGAAGCTGTTTTGTAAAATCAAACATTTTATCTGTTCTTTTATCTATTTTTATTTGAGAATCCCAAAACCATCCTATATCAGACTTACTATCAAATTTATTTATAAAATTTGCGCCTGCTTTGCGAAGCATAAAATAAGCAGTTGCTTTTTCAAAATGAGGGTAATTACCATAAATATATACTTTAAGAGGAGGAACATTTTTTTTCTGTAAATAAGAAGCTTCATCACCAAAATAAGAAAAATCAACTATTTCTCTTGGATTTTCTAATTCATATATATCTGGATTATCTAATTTTAGCATATCTCTTATTCTTTCCATTTCAGAATATTTACTCATACTTTATAATAATGAAATTTATAAAATAAAAAAACGAATTGCTAAACCATTATTCTCCGGAAAATTTAGAAAATAATTTTGGAAAACATAAATAATGAAATATTCTTATGTTAGTATACTTACAACGGATAGTTATTTATTCGGAGCATTATCTTTATGGAAATCTTTAATGGATACAAATCCATTATATCCATTCCATCTTCTTATTAGTCCAAATTTAGCTAGAGAAACGATGGAAATACTAGAAGCTAGTAAAATGCAATTAATTAAAATCATACCTATAAAAAATCCAATTTTAAGTGACCCGAATGATAGGCGATATTACAACTATTCTAAATTAAATATGTGGAGCCTAACACAATTTGATAAAATTGTATATTTAGATGCTGATATGATTGTTATGCACAATATTGATGAACTCTTTGAGAAAAAAAATATGTCATCCACAAATAGTGGTGGCTGGCTTCCTGATAAAAAGGATTGGAAGGAAATGAATTCCGGGATGATTGTTTTAGAGCCCTGTTCTACTATTTTTGAGCATATGAAATCACAAGTTGGATTAATTGAGAAAGAACAGGGTAAAGGAGACCAAGCATTTTTACACCAATATTATAATGATTGGCATGAAAATAAAGAGTTGCATTTGCCCCATATTTACAATATTTTTGATATTCATTTGAAGGGGTATAAGAAGCATTTTGGATATTATCTAGATACAAATATACAAAAAGGTAATATTAATTATGATGATAAAAGAGTTAAAATTGTGCATTTTATTGGGCAAAAAAAGCCATGGAATATGGTGGAAGAAATAAAGGCTAAAACGGAACTTGATGAAGAATGGGAGGCTAAGAAATTATGGGTGAAATATTATAAAGATGTGAAGAAACAATTGCGCGACAACTTAAGCTTAAAAAAATAATAATTCTATTAAAATATAATGTCGACCGAATCCAGAGAATATTTTAAGTCTAGATGTGTTCATATGACTACTGATGATATTGTCGATATTATAATGCAAATTGATAATGGACTATATGATGAAGACTTAGAAGCTCGTAATTGGTATGGTAAATTGACCGTATTTAGGGCGGAATTAATTGAGATATTGCTGAAAAGATACAGGGAGTATTATTTGTTCGCTGATAGGAAGAATAAATCACTGGATAGGGCATATAATACTTATTTGAAACACTATATAAAAATGATCGTTTAGAATTTTTTTTTAATTTGTTGGATTCTCAAGAGAATACCAAAAAAATTGAAAAATAAATAATATAATATTCCCAATAAAAAAATGAGTTCTATTGAATACTTTACGAATGGTTTTATGGTTGGAATGTGGAATTATGAAATAAGCCCAAGTCTCTATGAAAATAACAATATTGATAGAAAAATTTCTGCTTTTATTGAAACAAAAGCAGAAATTCAAGAATTACTGGCTCGCCAACCAGAGAAAAAAAGTAAACTATTCGGTTTTCTAATTTACGCATGTTCGAATGTAAAAATGAGCCAATTATTGGGGATATTTTTAGAAAATTCGGAAGAAGGTGTGAAGTATTGTTTTATCAATCAATGTGAAGGTATGACATCTCGACAAATTGCTGGATACAAACGCAAACTAAATAAATTTTCTAAGAATGTATTTGGTAATGGAATTAATGAAATAAAAAAAATACTGGTGGAAGACGGGAATATTGAGGAAATGTTGGAATTAGTGTTTACTAGTGAGAAAAATTACGAGAATATTCTGAAATTTTTGAGTGGTCAAATTGACTAATTTTTTATAAGCATAATAAAAGCTTACATGATACAATTGAAGTCAGTTTTTTTTTCACATAAGTCATATCAATTAAAAAAATTGATGGTTAAAAATTATAAATTTTATACTTAGTCGTGCATAACAAAAATGGCTCAGAATCCGACCCTTTGTTGTTTGTTAGCGCTATTGAAAAAACCGAGTAGAGGTGAGTTCGAATTACCGTCGAATTTGTCTACATCTTCAGTTTTGTATCTGGTTAATTCTAACCCATTGTTGTTGACTCTAGTGATGAACCTGACCAAGACAATTGTTGGTGACAACCCGGAGCCAGTGACAGAAATATACATCATCAGGTATGTCAAATACTTTCTGGAGATGGATCTACAGTGTCTTTGCATGGGTACCGGAGATTCCGTCCCCTGCAGACAGTCAATTACGGAGATCTGTGGTGCATGGACGAGAGTTCTTCGAACGTTCCCTACTTATGTGAATCCAAGTGGTTGTCATCCTTTATCGTCGACTACTACTATGTTTATGGTTGATGTTCAACCAGATCTTCAGTTTCCAGAGAAATTTCTCGAAGAAATGCTCAAAATTCTGGGCACCCCAACAATTTCTGGGGAATGGAAACAGCCACCAGCAACGAGTCATGCGGATGCGAAGCTAGCGGTCTTTGGACTCCAGGGTCTTGTACGATGTTGGGATCCTCAACCATGTGAGAGTTTGAGAGGAATTCCAAGGCTGCTGTCACCAAGAATGAAGTAAAAGATGGTGAAAATGAGATCTAGCCGTCAAAAACATCAAAACCAATAAATTTATAACAATTTCTATCTTCATATAAAAAACCACTTAAAACTTTCCCACTTATAATATAAAATGAGTTTATTGGATAAAAATGAGAATATGGTGAATTATTATTTTTTCAGGGGTGCACTGAAAGACGATGAAATAGAAGAAATCCACAAAATTGCCGCCACCATTGAACCCATCGACGGAAATATCAGCGGCGAAATAGATAAAACATATCGCAGTTCAAAAATCAAATGGCTGGAAAATAACGACCAAACCCGCCATATTTATGCAAGATTAACCCAATTAATGAAAACCGCCAACAAAGAAATGTGGGGATTTCATATTACAACAATGGAGGACAGCCTGCAGTATACAGAGTATAATGCAGATGAACAGGGACACTATGATTGGCACATGGATTTCGGCGGGTATAATAGTAGCACGCGGAAATTATCCATGGTTGTTCAATTATCGGACCCTGCCGAATACGAGGGTGGCACACTCGAATTTATGATTAACCGCAGCGTATTGGAGGCACCAAAAGATAAGGGGACTGTTATATTCTTCCCGTCGTATTTAACCCACCGGGTCACGGAACTCACTAAGGGCAAAAGAAATTCACTGGTTTGCTGGTTTCATGGTCCAACATTTGTGTAAACAAAAGTAGGTTATGTTTTTAATTTCGTTTTACGAAATTAAAACCCAAACATTTATATAAATGTTGGATAGATTTTATATAAAAAAATTGATGGTAAAAATTAGAAAATTTTTTAGAAGTTTTGTGCGAAAAATGTCTCAAACAGAACTTGATCTTTTCAGAACTGCAATTAGAAGCGGTAATACCGGATTTCTGGTTTTATATTGCAAAAAGTTTTACTGGGCTATATTATGCCTGGATTCGTTGGCTCAAAACAAGTTGAGTTTTTTTCTCAACGGAAATTTCCCAACGGAAGTTCAATTCAGCGATGTTGTTTTGCCAGGTAAGCCCGGAACACAGCGTACCCTTTTCGTGGTTCATCCACAAACAAAGAAGATTATTGCTGCCAGGTTCATTGGCTATCACAGCGAGGTCTATTACACGAATACAAATATCCCAGATATTTTCTTCAAGTTTTGTGTCCGAGTGACAAATGAAAGCCTGGTAGTACCTATGAGTGCGATTGTGCCGAATTTTCATACGAAGTACGCGCTTGATTCGTTTGATGCCTTAATGGCTGAAAAAATCCAGGCAGATGCTGAAGCACAAAAAGACTTAGAGCGCCGCATGGTGCTTGCGCAAGTGCAGACAAGATTACCGATGGCATTGCCAAAACCTGAGAACAACCCAGTGGTTTACCCATTTTTCAATGACAGTGACCTCAAGGTTCTCTTTTTGCTCTGTAAGATTCTGAGTGTGTCCTTCAAGCGCTCTTATGAGTTCAACTTGCTTGTTATCCGCTTCTTAGCATGTGGCAGTCAAGAGAGGTTTGTGGAAGACTTACCTGGTTTGGTTGATTCGGATGAATCCTTGATCAGGCTGTTTGTGAAGGACTACAACCAGTTCTTCATGGGTTATCCTATGACGAGCCAGACACTTCGTTGCAGCAAAATTAGTGTGCAACAAGTTTTCTTGGAACAGGCTAAAATTGCGAAAGCGTTGAGAATTACTTCTCAATGTGCATTGAGTCTTCCTCCGAGCTACTTTACTGACCCAGAGCCAGAAGTTGAACTTCGCAAAGGTCCTCATGACTTAATTGCACACTCTTCGCTTGAAAAGCTTGAGTGAGCTACTTAGGCTCGCCTAAAAATACAAAATTTATAATTTACACCTTCATCTTCATATTGGAACTCGAATTTTCCAGAATACTCGCCCAAATCGCTCATTATTTCCATATCAATTTGAAACATTTTACAAAAAAAAATTGATGGTAAATTAATCCAAAAAATTAATAATTAATTGAAAAAGTTTTAAATGAGTTCTATTTTTGGAAATTATACCCATGACATAGGGTTTCAAAATGCTATACTAGAACGTGAAGTTAATTTTGACATAGAGCACTGGCTTGAAATTGCCAAAAACAAAAATCTTTCGAGAAGAAAAAGAAGAGCTGCATATGCTAAAGCTCTCGATTTGTGTGAGAGATGGTATGGTACGGGGTTTGATTCCTGTGACGACGGTGCCAAAGACTGTTTAAGTGATGAGACTGATCCTGGCAATTCATCAGTTTCACCAGTATCCGAAGTTTCATCAGATTCAGAAGGAACAAAAATTGATTTGCGCGAGAGGATTGTGCTTGAGACTGATGAGGATTGGCAGCAGTATGTGATTTTCCTTGAAGAAAGGGAGAGAGAAAAGATCAAGGTAAAAACAGATCGGAAAAAAGCGGCTAAACTTGCTTCACAACGTAAAGCTGCTGGAGCGGAAGATGCTGCTGCTGCTGCTGCTGCGAAAAGACGCCAGGATCAGGAGCAAAAATCCAGAATTTTGAATGAGGCGGTGAAGAATCCCCTTGTGCCTGCGGACCTTGGATTTTCCTGGAACCCTGTGACTTTGTGTTGGACCAGTAATGGTTCAAATCATGAATTGTTTAAGGGTGATCCTTTTCCAAGTGAAGCCAAAATCCTAGAGGAAATTGGCACAGCATGTCATGAAGTGGAATCCTTCCTAAAACAAATAGAAGCTGAAGCCAGTTCTGCAGGATTTTTAAAATCCCTTTCTGATTCGGACGCAGATGATGAAGGAGACGACTAAATGCCACTGGAATAAAAATTTATAAAATCTAAAAAGATCATATTATTGATGAAATCAAAAAACTGACCAGCAGACCACTCTATGAAAGTCGAAGAAATTTGCAGTTTTTCTTTTTCCAAATTAAAAGCTTTCTAGTTGGTGTTAAACTCAAACCAATTTGCATAATTTTATAAAATCTTTGGCAAACCTTGAAATATTTAAGTTTTCACTCAAATATTTCAAGGTTTGCCAGCTTTCAAGTAATTCCAGAATCAGTGCAACAGCACTTTTCCACATTTTCAAACGCGAAAGCTAGTAGTTGAAAATGCAAAATTTATAATTCACTCCTTCATCTTCATACAAGAACTCATATTTCCCAGAAGCTCCAGCATACTCACCCCAATCCCCAACTATTTTCATATCAATTTGTGCCTTGAAGCCCTCCAAATTCTCCTCAATAATTCCGCCGCTGCCAAAAGTATTCTTGTATCCCAATATCGCCTTATCTGTCGGCACCAATCCCATCTCTTTCCGTGCATTCATAATCACCCTGCAAATTCGGCGAATCTGGTATTTCTTCTCCAATTCCGCGTTCCACGTTAAATCGCTCACAATAAGTAGCCCATCGCCAGCGTAAAATTGCGAGTAAAATCCCTCTCCAATCCTAGCCCCATCCAATACATCCACAACAGTAATATCCTCCTCACCCACAATCTCCAGGATTTTCGCGACATCATCACCCAAATCTTTTACTCTCTGTATAACCGCTTTCGCCTCTTTCTTGAATTTCCTGCCGATATTCGCTTGATTTATTTGACAACCTTTCTTCACGAATAATCGGTAATCCTTGCTAATCACCAATTCCTCAATATTGCATTCTTTCTCCAATGTCTCCCGAATATTCTTCAAAAAGCCCACTAGCCCAGGATTCTCCAAATAAATCGTCTGCTTCAAAACGGGCTTCTTTGCCGACTTCAGCACAGCCGACCTTATTTCACCTCTCGCATCAATAATCTTCTCAATCAAATTAATCCCATCCTGCCCCACCAATTTCTGTTGGACAAAAATATTCACCGGTAATTTCTGCAAATGAACGCTGCCCGTCGCAGACGGCTCCAGTTTCAAATAAATATGGTCCGCCATAAATGGCGCAAATGGGGCAATCATCATGGCAAAATTCTTCAAACAATAATGCACCGTATTGAGGGAATCCAGAGCATCCTTCTCCGTCAGCTGGCTTTTCAGCCGGCTCTTATTTAAGTTCAAATATGTCCGGCTCAACTGCCCAATAAACTTCTCAATGCGATTCACAATATTGCCCAAATAAAATGTATCCATTTCCCTGTGAATGCTAGTAATAAATTCCTGCAAATAGTTGAGCATCATAATATCCATCAGATTCACCATGATAATATTACGGCGGAAATCGTAGTATTCAAACTTCTGTCCAAATTTCTGCTCATATAAAGGCACCATTTGCTGCACGAATGTCAGCGTATTGAAGGCAAATTGGTGGATTGTTTTGACAATTTCGGCGACCCCAGACTCCTTAAATTTAATCGCCTCACCTTTCACAATTGGTGTGCCAATCAAGTAGAGTCTCAGGGCGTCCGCCCCGTATTTGTCCAATATTTCCATCGGATCCGGATAATTCTTCTTCGATTTACTCATTTTCTCGCCGTCTTCCGCCAATACTAGTCCATTCACAATCACATTCTTAAATGGAGCTTTGTCAAATATTGCTGTACCAATCACCATTAGGGTGTAAAACCATCCCCTTGTCTGGTCAAGTCCCTCTGCAATAAAATCGGCTGGATAATTGAAGCCCTTGACAGTTGAATACGGGTAATTCTGGGCAGCAAATGGTAGGCTTCCTGATTCGAACCAACAATCAAAAACCTCTTCAATTCGTCTGTATTCTTTGCCATTCTGGCAAATGACAATCTGGTCGATATGATGGCGGTGGATGTCCTTGATGCTTCCCACTGGCAGCCCGGCTAATTCTTCTAATCTTCTATAGCTATCCACGCAAATTGTGTCGCCATCCGACGATTTCCAGATGGGAATTGGAGTGCCCCAATAGCGATTCCTAGATACACACCAATCTTTCGCCTCTTCCAGCCAATTTCCGAACCGCCCCATTTTAATATGGTCGGGAACCCAGTTAGTCTCCTCGCGGTTATTGCGAATAATACGGTCTTTTATTTTCTCTACATTGATGAAAGTGCACGGCACAATTCGATACATAAGGGGCTGATTGGAACGCCAACAAAATGGATAGTCGTGTGTTTCATACTTCAAATCCCAAAGGAGCCCCCTTTCCTTCAAATTCTTAATAATCAATTTATCCGCCTCTTTGAAAAACAGTCCTTTCACAAAATCGACCTCCGCTGTGAAATGCCCATTGGCATCAAATGGGCACGGTGGTTCATCCTGTTTATTGATAATCCGATTTTCCAAACAAACCCGGTAATCATCTTCGCCGAATGCGGGCGCTTGATGCACAATTCCGGTGCCATTGTCTTCTTTGATATAGCGGTCGCCAACAACCTTATAAGCCACACCGCCATATTTATCTTGGAAAAAAGGATACAAGGGCTCGTATTGCATCCCAATCAACTGCTCCCCCGCCATTTTTTCGATAATATTCGCGCGATCGAATCCGTATTTCTCCAATTGGGATTCCAATAAGTAATAATATTCGCCGGCTTTCTCGACTTTCACATAGTTCAACTGAGGATGAACACACAGAGCCAAATTGGAGGGCAATGTCCAGGGGGTCGTCGTCCATATAAGGAAGAATCCGCCTCCTCCAACAACCTTGAATTTCACGACAATGCTGGGGTCACTTATTTTCCGATAATTCGACTTACTCTCAAAATTCGATAAAGGTGTCGCACAACCCGTGGAATATGGCATAACTTTTACACCTTCATATACTAAATCATTTGACCACATATTGTGGAATACCCACCATACCGCATTCATATAAAATAAATCCATCGTTTTCACATTTTTATCCATATCAACCCATCGTCCAATGCGCTCAATTGTCTTCTTCCACTGGTTCGAATACATCATAACAATGGACCGGCATTCCTCATTGTATTTATAAATCCCTAATTTCATAATATCTTCCTTTGTTTTGATACCTAATTTCTTCTCAATTTCAAATTCAATTGGCAATCCATGGACGTCCCAGCACCATCTTCTGGGCACATAAAATCCCATCATTGATTTATAACGGGGGAATATGTCTTTCAAAATAGACGCAACAATATGACCGTAATGTGGGAGCCCTGTTGCGAAAGGTGGTCCATCAAAATAGGTAAATAATTTATTATTTCTGGTGCGTTCCTGTTGTTTTTCGAAAGTCTTATTTATTTTCCATCGCTGGAGAATGCTTAATTCAATTTTAGAATACGGGTAACTCATTTTTCATTGAGGATAGAATGTAGGATTCTTTTAAGCTGGAAAAATTGATGGGTATTAAATTATAAATTATGTCATTATTAGTACAAGAATGACTCGTGCAAGAGGTGCGGAAAAACGGAAAAAAAAGCTCTATTCGATGCAGAGTTTGACCAAATGCAAGCTGCTGAAATCAAAGCTGCTACTGAAGAGAAAATAAGAGCTCTAAGGCAAGTGCAGAGGGATTTGATCGATTTTTATCGAGAAAGGACGGCTGCTGCTAAAGAAAAAGCAATTGCTGAAGATTCCGTTTCTTCAATAATCAAAAGTGCGAAGGATCTTCTGCATGAAATCCTTTGGCTTAAAAGTGAAATCCAACTTGGGCTCGAGACCAATTCATATGATCCCCAGTGAAGAACTTGTTGGAGTGTTAGATGAGGCTGAATAAGCGAAACTCACCGATTATCAGTGCTTTTGTGCACAATTTTATAAAATTTTAAGCCTAAAAAAATTTATGGGTATTTTTTTCATTATTTTAATAATTTTGAAAGTAATTCTTCAAGCACTAATGACGAGAGGACTAAAATTGGTTAACGACCTTAAACTCAATTTTGCAAATAGAATATGTGTCTTAAACTACGGTGGCTACTGGGTAAGGATTAATCGTGATAGAACTCGCGGCGAGAAGATTTTTGTCTTTGGGTTTGCAAATTCAGATATCATGCAATATGTCATAGACGTTGCCAACATGACTAGCTCAAAACATGTGATCCCCAGTGAGGAACTCGATGGAGTTTTAGCTGATGCTAAGGAAGCTACATCCCCAGAAGGTCTGCGTCGACGAAGAGAAGAGAGACTCAGATTGGAAGAACAAAAAAGACAAGCAAAATGGGATGCGCTCTCGGATGCCAACAAAGAATTGTTGGTTGAATGGGCAGAAGCAGACACTTAACGCCTCGAAACTTGCTATGTCTGTTGTATGTTATTAACAATTTTATAAATATAAATCATTCATATTTGCCTAATATTTTCGTACATGGCATGTCGGATTCTTTTAAGCCTAAAAAAATAGACCTTCCATTGTTCCCATTGAGTGTCAATATGTTATTCAATTTTTATATATTTTCTTCTATATTATATGATCATTTCAAACTTCATCTGGAATTATTTTCAAGAAATTATCCTGCACTCCGACAACAATCCCACAAAATTCTCCGTCCTGTCCTACGCGTATTTCCAAATGCTCTATAATTTCGGCACACTTTTTGAGAAAAATGGCGTTGAAAGTCTGGATCGTGTCACCCCTCTTAAAAACCGGAATGAAATTAAGGCTAGTATAGCCGCCTCTCCAAAATCCACCCGCTGCGATTTATTGGGAACCTATCTGTATATTGGGAACAATGCGTTTTTAGCCAAATTATACCAGGATACTACCCAACTCACAGCATTAGATTATGGTGTTAAACTCATGCCAATCTCCGCCCAATTTTTAAATAATCTCATCCAATATTCCCAATCTCACCTTTCGGGCAAAACTTTAGAATTGGAGCGCGCCGGGTTCGCCACCAAAAATACAACTGGACTCCCCGCAGACTATACTGGCACCAATTTCACGCCCACCCCGAATCCAAAATGGGAGCAACTAATTGTGCCCACCGGCACCGTAAAAGGAACCAATAATTTGCCCCTTATCGTGCCAACCAATCCAGCATCGTTCAAAATTCAGAATTTCCTTGGGATAAATTTCTACAAGAATGCCGGCTTTGCGGTCACCCCTACCAAAAATATTATCAATCTCGCCGCAAAAATATCGACAACTTGGGAGAATGGTTTGAAAACTCAGACTGATCTTTTGCTGGATGTATATAAAGATTTAGATGACCGCAAAAAAATAATCGCTGAGTTTTTCGCTGGATCCTCGAAAAAAGCCCTACCACCTCCCGGATTTTTTATGATAATTGCCATGCAATTATCTCAGAAATATAAGCAATCCACTTTGAATGACCTTAAAATGTATTTCAGCCTTGCGGCAGGTCTATATGACGCATGTGTAAGTGCATGGTATTATAAATCTACGTATAACCAGGCGCGCCCAATTAACCTTATCCGAAACTATTACGCCAACCAAACCCTTACAACATGGACGCCTCTTCAGACCGCTAACCCCGCTCCAATCCCTGGCAAACAATGGCTGCCCTATCAGAACTTCAATTTTGTAACGCCGCCATTCCCCGATGTCGCCAGTGGGCACACCACATTTTCTACGGTCGCCGCCAAATTGCTCAATTGGTGGTTCAAAAATCCGGCTTTATATGATGGATTTACTGTTGTAACTATACCGAACAATATAGCGTTATGCCCATCCTTGAACGTCAATGATAAAACAGTTTGCATTGGAGAATACATTTTTGACCAAGGAAGCAGCACAATTGAGCCCGGTGTTACACCTAAAGAAAGGACTGTCTTGCAATATAAAACCTTGCAAGACCTGGCGGATATGGCGGGACTTTCCCGCGTGTATGGTGGTATTCACACATTCCAGACGAACAAAGTAAGTGCCGAACTGGGAGATTGGGTTTATAATCAGACTCGCCAAAAGCTGACAGGTCAATTTAAATTCAAGTCACCTTACTAAAAATCTCGTCCATAGTCAGGATTTGGCTCAAATTCTTCTTCATAATCTTCTTTGTCTTTGTCAGAAGAAGATGGTGGCACAGGCGGCGCTTGTGGTGGCGCTTGTGGCTTAGGTGCCACTGTTTTAGTAATTTGTTGTCGCATGCAATACGCTAAATAGTAAAAACTCATTCTAGTCATATATAATATTATTATATTTTCGCATAACCAATTACCCCACACGCCAGCCTCTTCCCAGAATGTCCAGTCGTCAAACTATCATCGTGATTTCCATTTCCTAAATCATCTTCATCTTCATGAACGACCAGTGACCGCCCAATCACTGAGTATTTCCCCCGCAATTTTACAAACCGGTCCACAATATCAATTGCCGCCACCCCATTTTTGCCGGCTTCTATATTTCCTAAATCACCCACATGCCTTTTTTTCGATGTTAGCCCACCATGATTATGCCCATATGGATTATAATGGGCACACGCTGAATCACAGCCTTTTGTCATATCACCGGCTTCGTGAATGTGGAAACCATGCAGCCCAGGGCGCAGCCCCCGAATGCTGCCGTAAATGCGCGTCTTTTTATCAGCTGTTTCTTCCAAATATACTACACCAGAAACACCTTTTTTAGTAGCCTGGGAATCTAAAACACAAACCGCTTTCATAGTATTCATATTATTTGCAACAATATAAAAATTCAAATACATCGCAAATAGTATCCAGAGAAAATAAGGCAATAATGTCCAAAATGCTAGCCTCTTACCCCTACTCATCCACAATAAATATCCAGTCAATCCAATCATTGCGAAAATAATTATCAACGAAATCTTCGGCTTTTGGAGTCCAAAAAATACAACACTCCATGAAAAATTTAGCAACATTTGCGCCTCATATGGCAAAATATAAGACACTAAATTGATAGATTTCCCCATTAAGTAAAAAACTGCGGATAATCCCAATAGTAAATACAAAATACTCCAAACAATCGGGAAAACAATTGGCGGGGGAGTTAGAGGAGATTGTTTTAATTTGGAATACCAAGTCCTATTTTTAGAATTCAAATTGGAATTAAAAAATTTGCTTGTAATAGCATTTCCAATAAAAGGCTGTAATATCAAGAATATGAAAAAAATTATTCTTCCAATCATTATATTTTATCTAGAATATAAAAAAATTGAAATATAAAATCGTAATCCTTTCCCCTTTTAAACACGAATGAGTAACGCTTTAAAAGACCATCTTTTGGAGCATGAGACGACTGGTGCTGATTTTACACACACTTCTCTCAGTCCATATACCCGCGTCGGAAAATACAAATTAGTCAGTAATGATAAATTCTACAAAACCTATGCTGAACAGGTCCTCGCGAAAAAGAAGCCCTGCTATTTATCGGAGCGCCATATGGAAAAATTTGGAAAACCCTGTATTGATATTGATTTGCGATATGATTATGAAGAATCCCCCGAAAGGAAATATACATTCGAAGACATCAAAAGTCTCGTTAGAGATTACCAAAATGCATTTAACGAAGTGACGGATTCTACCCTTAATGAAGAGGAAATATGCGCATATGTTCTTGAAAAAGACCATCCAGAGGCTGATGCGAAGAAGAAGCTAACTAAAGACGGGATACATATTATGTTTCCTTTTTTGAGCATTGCCTATGAAGCACATGCAAAAGTCCGCCAGCAAATTATTGAAAAATACCAGGATCCCGAACATGAATCTTTTTTCAATTACTGCACGACCGCCATTGACAAAATCATAGATGAGTCTGTGATTGAGAGAAACAACTGGATTATGTATGGGTCTCGCAAGGAACTCAAAGCACAATCTTACAAGCTGACGCATATTTTTGACGGCGATTTGGACGAATGTGAATTACCCGAGGAAAACTATTTGCTCGTCAAATTACTATCGATTCAGAATCGTCTTGACGAACACCCTACAAAGAAGATCGCCAAAGACACTCGGTCAGAAAAGAAAGTGAATTTGAAAGAATTGGTCACAAGTGACCAGCCCGAAGAATCCAGTAAATCGAAAGAGTATCTTGCGCAATTGCTACAACTTTTGAGCCCAAGCCGTGTCGATGATTATGAAAAATGGTTCCTCATTGGAGCCATTCTGTATAATCACGGTGAGGATAATTTGGATCTCTGGAAATCATGGTCACAGTCTTCTGACAAATACGATGAGAACCACTGTGAGAAATTATGGACGCAAACTTATGCCAATTATGCATCTGAAAGAAAGGTGACTATTGGAAGTCTCCAATTGATGGCGCGCCAGGACAATCCAGAGAAATACTTTGAAGTCATGCGAATTTATGAAAAGCAGGATGATTTGTTCTCTCTTATGAAGAAAGCCATGCGCAACACTCACTCTGAGTTCGCCGATCTGGCGCATTATGTGCTCAAGTATAAATTTGTATATTCTAGGGATCACTGGTTTATGTGTAATAATGGACTCTGGCGACAGCTGGAATCCAATATTCCCTTTATGAAAGATTTGTCTAGAGAAGTTCGCAGTATTCTGGTGAATTACGAGATAAATATTAACAAGGAATTATTGAGAAAAGGTGACGTGGATGACAATGATAAGCTCATTGATGAAAAAACACGACTCAGTGCATCAATCAAGCTCCTGAAGAATCACTCCTACAAGACATCGATTGTGAATGAATCCAAGGAATTATTCTATGACGAAGAATTCTACAAAAAGCTCGACATGAATATTTATCTCCTTGGATTCAACAATGGAGTCTATGACCTCAAGGCTGGCATGTTCCGCCAAATGAATCCAGATGATTTAATCAGTTATTCAACTGGTTATGATTATACTGACCAAATTATTCAAGACATCCGAGCTGAAATTGAGGACCTCTTTGAGAAATCATTACCAGATCCAGATGTTCGCAATTTTATGTGGATTTTCCTGGGATCTACCCTTATTGGGCGAAACAAGAATGAGCTATTCGTCAATTTAGAGGGCTCAGGTGGCAATGGAAAAGGAGTGATTACTACTTTGCATGACAATGCACTAGGTGATTACTCTGGAACATTGGACAACGCCTATATCACAAATGTTTCCAATTCCCAAGAAGGTCACAATTCCAAAATGATAAGCGTTTTTAAGAAGCGTTATGTTCAAGTGAATGAGCCTCCTAAGGGAAAATTCCTTAATTTGGATTATATCAAAGAACTCACTGGCAATGATCCTATTCAAATCCGAAAGGCACATGCCCCGGAACCAGAAGTATGTGATGCACCAATGTTCAAATTGGTAATGCTTTGCAATAAAATGCCAAAAATTGATGATGCCCAAGACGGTGGTTTCCTCCGCAGATATAAGGGAATTAATTTTCCCAATCGATTTATTGATGGAGAGCCAAAGCGCCCAAATGAATTTCGTGCGGATCCCAATCTTAAAACTAAGCTCAAAGATTGCGTCCAATATAGACAGCAATATATGATTTTACTACTGGAGAAATGCCGAATTTATGTCCGGAACGATGAGAAAATCAAAATTCCAGAGGTCGTCAATGCGCATTCGAAGTATTTGGTTCAACAATATGATGTATTCTCTGAATTCATCGATATTTCGTTGAATATTACTGGTGACAAAAAAGATACTATCACCCCGAAAGAACTCCAGGATAATTTCAAGGAATTTTTCAGAGATTATCAGGGTGGGTCAGGGCGCATGCCTTTTAGCACCCAAGGTGAATTCATGGAGCGCATGAAGAAATGTTTTTCGAATACAGTAGTTGAATTCAAAAACAATGTATACGGTGCCGACAACAAACGTTTAGGCAAAGGCTTCGTTGGAGTTAAGTTCAGAGAGGAAATTGAATCCGATGTGGATTAATAATCAAGATTTTCGTATTTTTTATTCTATTTAATATTATAAATGCCCAAAAAATTAATAATCCATTGTTGTCATCATAAAACTGGTACTCATGTAATGATGAAAATACTTAGTGATGTTTGTCATCATTTTAAACTTAAATTTCAATATTGCCCTCAAAATAAATTAAGATACGATACTGATGTATGGATGGAAAATCATAGTCATATTGATTTTAGTAAAATTCATCGTCCAATTGTTGGCACTCATATGATTCGAAATCCATGTGATATAATTGTCAGTGCTTATGAATATCATAAAATTACCGATGAAAAATGGGCAAATGAAAAAAACAAAAAATTAGGAGGTATATCATATAAAAATAAAATAAATATATTAAAAGAAAAAGATGGTATTTATTTTGAGATGAAGAATCAATTATTTCGAGAATCCAGTAAAAATACAATAATGGACATATATAACTGGAATTATGAAAGACCTAATTTTTTGGAAATTAAATATGAAGATTTAATGTCAGATTTTAATGGAACTCTTACAAGTATATTTAAACACTATGGTTTTACTTCTACTATGATTTCAACTGCACTTAAAATTGCTGCAATCCATGATATTCATAATAAAAACCAAACATATTTACAAAAAAATAACCATATTACCAATAAATCATTAGATTCAGATAAATGGAAAAAATATTTTAGTGATTTTGAAATAAAAAATAATTTTTGGGGAACCTATCCATCCAATATTTTCACTAAAATTGGGTATCCAAATTTAGTATAGTGCGGATTTTGAATTAAAATATAAAAAACCATAAAATATATATGGTTTTTTATTTTTTTGGAGGAAAAACTCAAGAACAATCAAAAAAATCAAAATCAGGGCAACAACCCTCTCAACAACAACATATACCTTTAACTGAAATAAAACCGAAAAAACTAATAATTCATTGTTGTCATCATAAAACAGGCACAGTTGTTATTGAAAAAATCCTTCGAAATGTTTGCAGCCATTTTGGGCTTAAATACCAATATTGTCCTCAATCAAAATTAGAGGATGATACAGATGTATGGATGGAGCATCATAGTCATATTGATTTTAGTGCAATTAATCGCCCAATTGTTGGCACACACATGATTCGAAATCCATGTGGTATAATTGTAAGTGCATATGAATATCATAAAACAACAAAGGAAGGCTGGGCTAATCGGAAAATAAAAAAAATTGATAGAATGTCATATAAAGAAATATTAAATAATATAACTGAAAAAGAAGGAATAATATTTGAAATGAAGAACACTTTATACTTAGAATCTAGTAAAAATACAATTATGGACATATATAATTGGGATTATGAAAACCCTAATTTCATGGAATTTAAATATGAAGACCTTATGACCAATTATAATGGTACACTTGCGAATATGTTTAAGCATTATGGATTTACAAAGGAAATGATACGTACATCACTTATGATAGCAGCGGAATATAATATTAGAAAGAAAGATGAGAAAGATTTGCAGAAGAATGGGCATATTACAAATAAATCAATTGATTTGGATAAATGGAAACAATATTTTAATAACCCGGAATTAATAAAAAAATTCCGACGTATATATCCAATTGATATCTTTGATAAAATTGGATATTCAGTGGATAATTTGGATTCTCTTGAATCTTCTACTTAGAATTCTATATTAAATTCAAGTCCAAATCTAATCCATAATTCGGAAAATTTACTCTTTTTTATCCTCATAAATTCATATAATGAAGCAATATGATTCATGTATAATATATGGCTGTCATTTTCCAGAATCAATTTATAAAATGATTACAAAAAATACAAGTCTCAGTTTCTTTAATTCAAAAATAGAAACTCAATTTAAATGTAAAATTTACGAATATGATGTTCCTATTTCAGAAAATATTAGCAAGAAGAAATATTTTTTGGCTATTGTTCTTGAACAATCTGACCAGAGTATTCTTCAATTTGATTATTTGAAGAATCTAGATAAAAATGGATTTTACAAAATATTAGAAACATTTGATATTGATAAGAGAGAACCCTATATTATTAGTGTTCCAATACTTCGCGAACTTCAGTAATAATATTACACATGTGTTATTCGTTTACCACCAGCTTGCCATTCTTCTCTATCTGAAAACCAAAGTATAACTGCGAAAAAAATAATTAAATAAATCATTGTTAAAAAAAAAGCCTGAATAAAATTATCTAGAATAAACCCATAAATAAATAAAACAAAATACGCAGATATAATTGCATAATTCATTTTATTTTTAATAGGACTTCCACAATATTCGATCCCATCTGAATAATCCATAATCACTGGAATCCCTTTAAAATATGGTGATATTACTTTAAAAATTCTCTCATTCTCACAAATAATATCACAAGGTTTTAGTGATTTTAATTTTGCGATTGTTGTATTTATACCCCCTGCAATAAAACTAGGCATTGGAAGAATTATACATTCTCCAGGAATAAATCTTGTTTTAAATTGAAGAATGGAATTGGAAATAAATATTTTCATTGTTAATATAAGACCACATGAATTATTTTAAAATTTTCCTCAAGAATGCATTTTTTAGTGGAATTATGGTCGGGTTGGTAATGGTCCTCTTAGAAATGAAATTATACAAAATAGGTGGGCTCATTTATGGAGCGCTCCCGCTAGGTTTCATTTACATTATGATTTCATATTATATTTCGAAAATTCCAAGAGCAGAAAAAGTCCATAAATTACTGCATTTCTCCAATTACAGTATTATTGGAGGAATCATGTTTATAGTTATTATGGCAGCATATTATTATACCCTTAAATCAACTGATAATTTTATTTGGGCTACAATAAGTTTGTTGGTAGTTTCTATAATAGCCATTGTCATTATGGTGACAAATTTGCCAATAACCTAGTCTCATCCCAATCTATTCATTTTCTGCATAAAGAAAGAATACTTCTAATTGCCCCTGTCGACCGATTCGCTGGGCTCTTCCAATAACTTGTTTAATATTATCTTGAGACATTTTATGCATTATGATAACAACATCAGTTTTCTCTAGATTTAGACCGCTCCCGCAATATTTCGCATTCAAAAATAGACACGGGATTTCCCCGCTATTGAATTTCCCCAGTAAATTCGTAATATGGCTTATACTTCCTTTAACTGCACTAAGATTATTTCGCCCTGATTTAGAAAAAGCTTTTGAATAGCAATCAAAATTTCCTTCGTGTTCCGAGAAAATAAGAATCTTTTTTTCTTTTGCAATCTCATTACACAGTATTTTCTCCAAATTCTCAATCTTCGTGTGTTCCTCTGAAATCCATGAAGCCGCCACCGCCCCTCCTCCTGTCTTACCCCCCTTTGATTCTCCTATATACATAAGTTTCTTCAAGTCAAGTGGCTTCCTACACAACGGGCAATTGATGCCAATACTTCTCCCGGTTTGCTTCAATTGGAAGTCATAGTAATTCGTGATTGATTCCAGGTCAAATTTATTATTGCAACAAGCTGTAATCACCGGGTTTTCTATTTCAACAAACATAATAGGGTCAATATTTGATTCAATAATTCGCTGTTTTACACCGCTAATTTTCCCCTCAATTGAACTTATTTTTTCCTGGGCTTTCTGTAAAGATTCTGTTTTCGCCTGTTCATTTAAATAATGCATCTGCTCTTTCGCTCTATACATTAATTTTGCATTCTCCAGGTCTTTCTCCATATTTGAACAAATTACATTCACAATATCTTGATTGTTTATGGATGTAATCCCCAAATAATTTACCACCCCCTGGATATCCTCCGCTAAGAGCATATCCTTCACTTCTTGGTTGATAATCCCATCAAAAATATTCAGAATAATGGACGACCGACATTTTATAATTTTTTCCTTACAAGGTAATAATCTCAAACTAGAATCAATATAATCATCTTTATTTTTTATTTTACAAAAGCTATGCAATTGTGTGTTTAATATATTGTAATTATCAATCGTATCACGAATAAATCCATAATTTCGATGATTACTAATATCATTCACTGATGATGTAATAAACCACAAAAAATTTGTCTTTATTCTGATAGAATTTGGTAAATTAATAGAATGCACCTCATCAACGAAAATACGACTCGTCTTTTTCTTAATATTATTATTCCATACTTCAGAAAAATTATTCCATTGTTTTGCCGAAATTAAATATACTTTATTTGTAGTCAATCCCTCAATATTTTCCGCAATTGATGCAGCCAGTGAAAATTTATCAAAAGTTACTTTCGAAGAAATATAAATAACATCCAAACTCGTCGTTTTCGTCAAATATTCTTGCCATTGATGAAATAAATTGTGGGGAACTAATATAATATTCGTCGAAACCGTGTAATTTATTGTATTAATTTTCTTAAAAGAAAAACAATTACTATTGAAATGAGAGCTCACCATACGATTAAAATTCAATAATGGATTGCGAATAATCATAGCTAAAGCAACAAATGATTTTCCAGAGCCAACTTTGCAGGCAATAATCCCGAAATTAAAATATATGTTCCGTAGCTCTTCAATATCTTCATCTCTGCTGTAGAATACTGAATATTCTGGTTCTTTAAATTCAATTCTAATCCCTTCATTACGCTCAATCATTTCTGCGTGATAAATTGAAGTCTTCTGATGATTCATTAATGCAATCTTTAATTCTGGAACATTAACACATTTTGGGTGTGAGTCATCGAGCTCACACAATTTATAACCAACCAATTCACCTTGTTTTTGAATAGAATCTATATTTGTCATGCGTTTTTATAATATATGAAAATTATTTTAAATCATTTTTTAATCAATTTTTTTCTTTATAAGAGAATGTCAAATGAAAAGATGAAAAATATTGTTGGGGGAAGTTTAGCAGGAACAGCAGAAGCAATAATAACTTGGCCTTTTGAAAATTTAAAAACGCAAATGCAGTTTCAAGGCAATCACCAAACTATTCGCCAAACTGCCGCATCAATTTATAATACAGGTGGCTTAATGTCATTCTATCGGGGACTTTCCCCAGTTCTTTTTTTCAATATACCAAAAGTTATTTCTAGATTTTATGGATATGATTATGCCAAAAATTATTTGCAAAGCAAAAATATTAAGGGAAACACCAATATAATCGTCTCTGGATTATTCGCTGGTTTTGTAGAATCTACCCTCGTTACTGTTCCATCTGAAACAATAAAAACAAAAATGATAAAAAATCCGCAATTATCCGTTAGAAATATTATAAAACAAGAAGGATTTTCTGGGCTCTATCAGGGATATACCCCAACACTTTTGCGTCAATCCCTTAATCAATCCAGCCGCTTCTTATTCTATCAACACTATAAGGATTATATTATAGAAAAAAATAATAAATTTAGTCCATATCACTCTCTTCAGGGGGGCGTTTTCGCTGGTGTCTTTTCTGTGATTATATCTACACCCGCGGATGTTCTTAAAACCCAAATGCAAGAAGGGAAGAAAGAACGT
>Ga0315284_10003415_pt1 | contig 22576 bp, 27 predicted proteins | sample YL17G09_16_MG_FD_203696 | JGI IMG/M metagenome (GOLD analysis project Ga0315284, IMG submission 203696) | Sediment microbial communities from Yellowstone Lake, YNP, Wyoming, USA - YL17G09_16 | ecosystem: Environmental > Aquatic > Freshwater > Lake > Sediment | place: USA: Wyoming | collected... | reverse complement strand
CGCTGTCCCTCGATAAGCTATAAAGTGGGACAAAGAAGTCAATTCAAGGTACGCATACGCTGAACAGACAGAAGTCAGAAAGTAAATGATATACCCATACAGACGATAGAAATACTTTGTAGCCGTCGGACAGAGTACGCACACGAAGGGTAAGAAGCTAAAAAGTTTGCTAAGAAGGGTAGGGAATAGGTAGGGTAGCTGCTCGATTTGGTCTGTGGGTGGGGGTATTGCAGCGCTTCTATTGCTAAAAAGTGGCAGCATTATATATTAAATTCGATGCCACATTCATGTTGATAATACTTAATACAGCCATGTGGCAGCAAAGTGGCAGCGGAGTGTTGGTGAGGATTCGAACCCTGATGCTTACACTGCGTATATATCGCTACAGGAAAGTGGCATCAATGTGGCAGCAAGTTTTATATATCAGAATGTTTATACCGTTCTAACTGGAGTGGCAGCATTGTGGCATCAAAAAAAATGGGCTTCATCACTCATTCATCTCAAGTGCCATATGGCGACAACTGCGGTGATAGCAAACTCTTCAGTCATCAACTAAGACCTAACTAACACCCCCACACTCCAAGGCTTTACAATGGCGATAAAAAAAATAGCAAGTAAACATAGTGGAAGTGTTTCTAAGGTATTCTTGCCTAAAGAGTATACTGGCAAGACTGTAATTGTTTTGCTTGAAAGCGAATTTGACGAAATGGCTAAAAAAAAATTGGTGGCGGACGGGACGGGGAGCGCTTCAGGGATTGACGCTTCTATTTTTCATGATATGTATGATAGTTTGAAAAGGATTGAAGAAGGTATCAATAAGCAAGACGCTAAAAAAGAGTATGATTATGATGCAATAGGTGAGGGTCTGACATACGAAGATGCCAACGAATCACGAATCATGGAAGACTTGATGAAGGCAACCACTAAAGAACAGTTTGATATGAAGGTTAAGATGTACAGGGACAACACGGAGATAAGTGAAGACAGATTAAGAAAGCTGGCTGAGACAGCTTGGAAGTTAATACGATGATGTTATTGGTACTTGCAACAGTGGCTATGATTTTCTTTGTTCTTTGGTTGAATAAATTACAAAAAGAGGCTAAGAGAAAATGACTTCGCCAAACACGAAACGGAAGGTGAATAGATGAAACCTAAAGAGAAAGCAATTGCTTACTTTATGAACAACATAGAAGGTTATGACATCATAAAGAATAATTGTGTTATTGGAGAAACTGTTGATGTTGCTCTTGAGGAACAAGCCAAACAAATATTTGAAGATATAGGTTGGTATTACAAAAGAATGATTAAAAATGAATTAACAGTATATCAATATAGAAGGAAAATAAATGAAATAAGGAATAAATGGTTAAAATGAACAACTCACAAAACACGAAACTGGTTGCTGAGTTGCGGTCAAAGACGTTTAAAACAGGTTTGAATAAGATAGACGGTTTTATTTTTCGGTGTGGTTATAGATTTTGTTGTGACGAGTTGGAGCGGTTGCTGAAGGAGAAAAAATGACTGAGCCAAACACGAAACATGACTGGAGCAGTTACTGTGCAACATCACACGGAAGAAACCAATGCAGTGAAAAGAACTGTACGATTTTCAGTATCTGCCTAATTAAGAAAGTTAAGAAAACGAATTGGAAGTTAGACTTAAATAAGAAAGTTCGGAAGATAAAATGACTGAGCCAAACACGAAACTGAACAATATAATATATGAAAGTAAAAAGACAAAGATAATATTGAGAGAAATAGAAGCCAAAGGAAAGACAAGAAAATTTATAATTGATTATGATGGAGAGAAAACACATTATGATGATTGTTTTGGAAAGATAGAATACAATACAGGATGGAGAACTTATGTGTTCAATCCTTCAGAGAATACAATATGGAGCAGTGATTGTTTAATTAAGATAAAAGAGTTTATAGATTACTTAAATTTAGAGAGGTTACTAAAATGACTGAGCCAAACACTTCTTGTAAGAGTGAAAAAGGAGTTGTAGTTCAAAAGACAGATACCCTGTTAATTCAGAGTGATGGGGGTTTAAATCCCTCCAACTCCAACATTACTGAGCCAAACACGAAACGGAGGAAACAAAAATGGTAAATATAAGATTTATACCAGATAAAGAAAGGTGTTTAAAGTGTGATAAGAATTTATCAAAGTGCAATAGTGAAGCAATAATAAACCCTGATGGTTCAAGATTAGTGTGGTGTGAAGAATGTTTTAAAGAAGAATTAAAAAAGAGGAAGGATGATTGAGCCAAACACGAAACATTTATTTGAAACAGATTATAGGGGTGTTACTTGGTGTCAGAAGTGTGGAAAGATAAAAGGTACATGTGGGGATTGTATAAAATGACTGAGCCAAACACGAAACTGAAGGTGAAAAAATGAAATGTTTAATTTGTAATAAAGAAATGGAAATGCAGTTTGACAGCATTACAAAAAAGAAAAGTAAGTATTTGTGGCGTTGTGAGAAGTGTATGCCTAAAGGAATACAAATAGCAGTTCTTGGAGAGGAAACGAAATGACTGAGCCAAACACGAAACGGGAAATGAAGATTTGGACTGGTTGGGAAATATATCATGAACCAGTAAAAGATAAATTATTTATTGAATTAGAAGATTTAAAGATGAATTTGGTTGCGGAGTTGCGGAAGAAGAATCCTTATACTGATTCCGAAAACGAATATGAAAGAGGTCAGTTTTTTGGATATGATTATGCGATTGATGAGTTGGAAAAGTTGCTAAAGGAGAAAGAGTTTATTACAAGACACGCTAAGAATTTAGCAAAAGAAATAGATAAGAAAGTAATAGACGAATTATTGAAGGTGAAAAAATGATTAAGAAAACAACATATGAAGAAGAAGTTAAAAAGATAGAAATGAAACCAATGTTTAAATTGATGATTACGATGACGTCAATTATAATGATAGCCATATTCTTTTTATTTTGTGTGTTGATTGTTAAGTTGATGTGGACTGCAACGAAATTCATATGGCATTTATTCTAAGATGAAAAACGAAACAGATGTCGTGTGTATATTTTACACAATCTTTATATATATCATAGTGGTTGTGAATTGTTTAAGCAATAGCGACTTCGTTGGAGTCGGTATGATAAGTGTGGCAATGATGTTTTTTTTGGTGTGGATGAATGGCGGAAAAAGAATTTGAAGGTTGGATAACTCTTGACTGGAAAGACGGTTCTATTTCAGCAGGAAAGAGAAAGCCGAAACATATGAGGGCAAGTGAGATTCCAATTCATGTAAGATTCAAAGTTAAAACTCCTGAAGAAAAAGAATATGAAGCAACAGGAGTCATAACAATCACTGAAACAAAACTCGATGAGATGTTGATAGAGGAACTATGAATAACACAACTCAATATTTTTTGAATTGGACTCCTAATCAAACTATGCTTGACTGTATGACAAATCATTCAATGATGAGTTCATGTGGACCTGTTGAAGTTGTTTTACATTGGTGGGATTGGGCAGCAATAATTATTATGAGTTTATTTTTTATTTGGTTTATAATAGACATGATTAGAAATCCCAAAAAATACGAAAATTATTTAAATGAGAAAGACAAATAGATGTTTGATAGCTATGACGAATGTCTTGCTATCGATGTAAAACGGGAGAAGAACTGTTTTCGTCATCTAAACCTCTTTCCTCGTGGCCTAAAAATCACGAGGTTCAAATTCACAAAACATTGTTTGGGTCGCACGTGATACCTCAAAGCCGGACCAAGGACGTGCGTACAGGGAGTAGTTCATTGATACTGGGCCTTCCTTTCAAAACCTTGGACTCCGGCATAAAATAACTGGTGTGTGGTAATATGTTGAAGTATCCAAAGATAGCAACAATCAAGTTCAAAAACAAGCAAGTAGATTGCAAACTCGTTCTTAGAGCAAAGATTATAGAAATGGATTTATTCTATCACGATGCACATGAAGAACACAAATACATGGAGAAAGTTTTTGATGGACAAGTGATGGAATTAAGATGTCCGTTACAATACAAAGGAGCAACAAGAAGAGATTTGACTAATCAGAGTTTAACTATTTTCAATTCTAATGAGAAAAATGAATGTCCTGTTTGTAAATCAAAATTATTTCCAGGAACAAAGCAGCAAGTAAAAATATATTCCACTTGCAACAACAGAGCAATAGATGCAGCGTATATTCTGAACAGAACTCAATTTACTTTCAAATTAAGAAGAGGACTTTATGGAACTCATAACTACACAGCATTCGCTTCAGATTATGAAACAATGATGAAGAAACTAATGGAACCTCTTATGGAATATCCTGATAAGAAAAAGAATAAAGATAAAGTAGAAATAATCTTGGCTAAACCGTTCCCAACAAAGGAACAAATGATTGATTGCCTCGAGGAGTACAAAAGTTGGAAAGTAGCAAGAGAATTATGAAACTAAATGTAGGATGTGGAAAAGACATAAAGAAAGGTTATGTTAATATTGATACACATAAAAGAAATGGTGCTAACCTCGTACATGAACTTCCAAGAATTATTCTTCATTGGAATAAGTTCGAAGGAGAATACTGGGTTGATTGTGTAGGGAGTCCATTACCATACGATGACGAATCAATAGATGAGATATACTGTAGCCATGTACTTGAAGATTTCATATATGAATTCAACGCAATCATAGAAGATTTTCATAGAGTTCTGAAGCCAGGTGGAAAGCTACATGTAAAAGTTCCATTTGAAGAAAGCTACGCAAATCATTATCATAAAAGATTCTTTGATAAGAATACATTCAGAAGTCTTGTAGCAAGCAACGAGCATTACGGAGACAACGGAATGTTTAGGAAGTTAGAATTAAACAGAGTCAACAGGTATGGATTAATCACTTGTGTGCAGTTAGTTCTGTTTAGAAAGATTATTAAATTACCTGTCTTCCTTGAGTTTTTTAATTTAAAATGGGGAATGAGGTATGAGATTGAGGCGGTGTTAATAAAATGAATAAAGTTTTGAAAAATGTATCCCTATTGCTATTAATTCTTATTCCAATAATTCTTTCAATATTTGTAAGAATACAACCATTATCCTTACCGATGATGGAAGATAATGCAAGAAACCAAATCAACGGAATCATAAAGAATAATATTGCATCTCAGATATTGCAACAATATCCAAACCTTCCACAGCAAACACTGATAGAAGAAGTTGATGCTCAGTTTGTTACAGTTGTAAAAGAACAAGAAGTAGCCATTGAGAATGAAGTCAAATATCGTGCAGAACTCTATAGACAAATGTATACATATGATGACGGACATCCTTATCTGTCAGATATTGATACATACTACTGGTATTATTTAGCTGAATACTACAATAATACTGGACATACCGGAATAGAAATCAACGGAAAGATAATAGACCCGCTTGAAAGAAACTATGGTCTGGAAGTAAACGAACAGTTCCCGCCAATATTTGAAGCATGGGTTTACAAGGCAGTTCATATATTCAACAAAGATTACACAATTCTTAATGCAGCATATATAACATCAATCATAATATGTGCACTTGCAATAATTCCAATATTCTTAATAGGAAGACGTATCGCTGGGGAAATAGGTGGATTTGTAGCAGCATTGATTGCAGCAGTACATCCTGCACTTGTCTCAAGGACAGTTGCAGGTGTCGCTGACTCAGACCCGTGGCACTTTTTATTACCGGCTCTTATCGTATGGTTTTTCATTGAAGGAATGTTAGCGACAGACTGGAAGAAATATCTTTGGTTTGGTGGAGCAGGTATGGTCCTTGGATTACATCAATGGATATGGGGAGGATGGGCATACACTATGATTTTCATAATGGCTGCATCTTTTGCTTTAGTTGCTGTATCATTCTTATCAAAAAGAGATTGGAAAAAACCACGGGTGGATTTATCTTTGTTTATGACCGCGGGATTAATCTTCACAACAATAATCAGTATGCTGATTAGAAAGTCAGCTTGGTTTGGGATATCAAGATTTAGTGATGGAATATTCATGCCGATTACATTTGCGACAAGAAAGGATGTTGCCGTTGCAAGCATTTGGCCTAATGTGTTAACGACCGTGGCTGAATTAAATCCAGCTAACACTCCGGTGGTAATACAAGCTATTGGTATAGGTTTATTGATTGCAGCTGGAATTGGGTTGGTTGCTTTATTGTTTAAATTCTGGGAAAAGAAGGAAGATGTTTATTTGTTCTCAGCAGTGTTGTTATTGACTTGGTGCTTTGCAACATTCTATGCATCGTTGTCAAGTATAAGATTTACAGCTGTAATGGTTATGGCAGTAGCTTTGTTAACTGGTGCATTGTTTGGAATAGGTGCAGAAAATCTTAAACGATGGATTAAGAAAGATTGGATTATCTATGTGATATTTATTGTCGTAATTATTTGTTCGTTTTCATACCTGGTAAGGGATGGATATAATCTCGCAAGAAGTTCAGGGCCAATGATGAATGACGACTGGTATAATACTTTGATAGCAATCAAAACCGACTCCACAATAGATTCGGCAGTGTTGACGTCTTGGTGGGATTTTGGCCATTGGTTCAAAGCAATCTCAGAGCGTCCGGTAATGTCGGATGGTGGAGACCAAGGTAAAAGAATCTATTGGGTCGGTAAGGCATTCCTTGTCGAAGAGACAGAATCAGTCAACATATTGCGAATGATGACTTGTGATAAGGAACTTGATGTGAATGGGCCACCTGAAAAGTATGAGAAAGCATATGGAACAATAGATGCGATAGGTATGTTGAGTCAAATACATAAAATTAACAACAATCATTCATCAGTATATTGTTCTGACCCAAAGACGAATTATGTCATAGTATCAGATGATATGGTGGGTAAAGCACCAGTTTGGGCTCACTTTGGTGGATGGAATTTCACAAAAGCAGAGATGTACAATAAAGTAAAAGGTACAAAAACTGGAACTGGAACTGCGATTTTGAGTGAATATGGACTCGAAGACCCAACAAAAACATACTTTGATATCCAAGCAACGCCAGCAGACCAGTGGATTAGTCCATGGCCGCAGTATGTAAGTGGTGGTTGGAGAGGATGTAATGTCAATAATGAGACATATGTCTGTCCTATTGGCTTGACTCTTGGTGGAAACGGACAGCAAACTCAGGTTTTAAATTCAGTAATCATATCGGGAAACAGTACATTATTTGATATTTTGCTCCTAAATAACCAGGGCATTAGTTTGGGGGGTTCTAAGTTGGAGCCTTCACGGGTTGCAACTGTTGAGGAATCGGGGTTGGTCTTTGAGACTTTAAAGGGTGAGCTACCTCTTGACGTCTTATTCGATAAAGAAAACAAAAGAATTCTGGTGATGGACCCAGCCCTGACGAACTCAACCTTCACAAATCTATATTTCCTTGAAGGAAGATATAATAAACAGTTCGAGAAGTTTTATCAGAAGCCAGGAATTATTGTGTATAAAGTAAAGTGGTGATTAGATGAGAGTATTGTTTACAGGAAAAGAACATAGACAAAGAAGACGAGAGACGATACTGCATCCTCCGAAAGGAATTCAATTTGTCACACAACAATCCTTAGATGAGATGAAGCTGGATTACAAATTTGTCGAAAAGAAAAAGATAACAGCCAATTTCTTGCGATACAATAACTACATACCAAAGAAAGATTTGCAAGGAATAAATTTAATATATTCTCCAGGAAAAATAATAACAAATAATTTCCCTTGGGTTGTTGAGATAGATAATGTCGCATGTCTCGCATACTATAATTTATCAATGCTTAAAATATTTAAGCCAATAATAAAAGCATATCTTAAAAGTAAGAATTGTAAGAAAATAATCTGCATGAGTGAAGCTGCACAATTGAGCATAAGTTATTTTTTCAAAGATAAAAATATTTCAGAAAAAACCTGTGTTGTTTATCCTTATGTAAAGCCAATGGAAAAAGCAAAAAGAAAAGATAAGAAGATAAGGATGTTATATGTGTCGACTCATTTCTATCTGAAGGGTGGAAGAGAAATTCTAAGAGCATTTGAATACATGAATATGAGATTCAATAATGTAGAACTGACAATAGTTTCAAACACACCAAAAGAAATAATAGAATATTACAATGAGAAGTTCGACAATATTTATTTCGTGAAAGCAAATCTAACAAAGAAAGAATTGTATGAAAGATATTATACACAAAGTGATGTGTTCTTACAAGTAAGTTTCCAAGACAGTTTCAATCTCGCAACGCTTGAAGCGATAAGCTGTGGACTTCCCGTGATTGCAACAGATATGTTCGCATTGCCAGAAATGGTCAGAAACAATTTCAATGGAGTATTGATGGATTCACCAATAGATTATTTTGATAAGAACTGTCAACCGAATAAAAAGTATTGGAAGATGGATTTAGATAAGCACATAGAGAAATCTAATTTCTTCCAAGTAGAAGCAGACCTTGTAAATGCAATGGACTTACTTATACGAAATAATCATTTAAGAGAAGGGTTCGGAAAGCGTTCAGAATTTATTTGTAATACTGTATTTGCAGAGAAGAATAGAAAACAAAATCTTAAGAGGGCATTATGTGTGGAATAATTGGTTCATATGGAAAGAAGGTTGGATTGAGTAAAGGAATGAAAGCTATGACTCATAGAGGAGAAATCATGGGTGAAGCATCATCACCAAATTCTTCACTGGGCCATATAAGATTAGCAATCATTGATTTAGACTCAAGAAGCGACCAACCACTGGTAAGAGGAGATAATGCTATTGTGTTTAATGGAGAGATTTATAATTACAAAAATCTAAGAGGACAACTTGAAGCTAAAGGATATGAGTTTGAGACAGAGTCAGATACTGAAGTCATACTTGTTGCATATGAAGTGTGGGGAAGAACTTGTGTGGAGAAGTTCATAGGGACTTGGGCCTTTGCTATTGCAACACCAAAAGATATTTTCTTAAGCAGAGATAGAATAGGAGAGAAGCCGCTTTATTATCACGTAAAAAAAGGAGTTCTATATTTTGCGTCTGAACTTCCAGCACTTCTAAAAATAGTTGATATTGAGAAGAATATTTGCAAAGAAGCACTTGGATTATATTTTACACATAACATCAGACACATGGCTGGAATGAATACGATATACGAAGACGTCTTTAAGCTGATGCCTGGAAGTAATTTGTATTGTGATGGAAGCATAATTAAACAGGAAAGATACTGGAGACCTGACTTTACAAAGAACGAACTACCTGGAAACTATCCTTTGGTCTTAAGTGCAGCAGTCAATAGGACGTGCGTATCGGATGTTCCCGTTGGTTTATTACTTAGTGGGGGTGTAGATAGCACCAATATTGCTATAGCAATGGCTAATCCAGACATCATGACATACACAATTGGCTTTGATGAAAACGACCCTGAGCTTGAAAGGGCCCGTAAAGTGGCTGAACATCTCGGGATGAAGAACAAACAAATCATATTTTCAGACCAAAAGTATATAGAAGAAGGTCTAAAAGTGTTCAGAAAGCTCACAAAACAGCTGGGAGAGCCAATTAATCTGATACAACCTGTGTTCACTTATATGATTGCCAGGGAAGTAAGTAAGGACGGAATTAAGGTTTTGATAGGTGGAAACGGTGCAGATGAGCTGTTTTATGGTTACGATGGGGCTAAAATGGCCAGGTTGGCTGGTTGGATGCCTAATTATAAGCCATTTTTGTACAGAAAGTGGAGCAATTTACCCAAAAGAATAGATAGGTTGTGCAATTCAAAGGAGTTCATAGACAGGGCCCAGTGGATGGGATTGGCTATAGAGAACGAACACAGTATCACAATCGTTAATGACTTGGGGGGAATGGCAGCCACCGTAGAGATAAGGGCCCCTTTCTTGGATTACGAAATGATATCGTATGCTCACAGATTACCTACAAAATACAAAGTCAAAGCATTCGGTGAGAATAAAATCATAATGAGAGATTACATACGGGAAGAGATTGGGCCTTCGTTTGTTTACAAAGACAAAATGGGATTCGGCCATAATATAAAACTTAGTGGGTTGATTAGAGAAGAATGGAAAGATGAGATTAAGAGAGGCATTGACTATGCTAAGAAAGTCAAAGGAGTAAAGTTCAAACATTTCGATGAACTCTATGACGAACACATGAAAGGAGAGGCTGACAATTCAAAAGAAATATTCGGTGTTTATGCTTTCGCTGTTTGGCATGAGGAGTTCATGAAAGATGGTTAATATTTATTGTGCAAATCTTTGTAGAAGAAGACTGATATCAAGAGCAGCAAGAGATTTGTGCTTTGAGAAGAAGTGCTACGCTAAATGCGAATTGAAAGATTATGTGGAGAGGTGTGATTGGTATGAAAAAGAAAACAATAATAGCAGTAATCTGTGCAAAGAATGAAGACGACACCATTTTAGATGTTGTGAAAAATACAAAGAAGTATGTTGATGAAGTTGTAGTGATTGATGATGGAAGCAATAATCCTATTAAGATAAATATGCCTGGAGTTCATGTCGTAAGAAATAGAATCAACATTGGAAAAGGATTCAGCATGAGACTTGGTGCTGCATGGACTGCTGACTATCATGTCTTTGTAGATGGTGACGGACAACATAATCCAGAATACATTCCTCGAATGATTAAGCTAATGAACACGGGAGAGTTCGATATGATAAAAGCATACAGATGCTATTATGAGATGCCAATAATAAAGAAGATTGGTAACAAAGGTTTGAGTATGATTTTCCAATTCTTATATGGAATGTTTATTCTTGACAGTCAATGTGGAATGAAGATGTACAATAAAGAAGGATTGAAGACACTACAACAATGCAAAGAAGACGGATATGAAATAGAGATAGAGCAATTGATTAACGCAAAAAAAGCAAAGATAAGAATGCATCAGTTCCCAATAAACGTGAATTATATAACAAAAGAAACAAGACCGATTCACGGATTACATATTGGATGGACTATGCTTAAATGGAGATTCATGAGATGGTAAAGTTAATTTTCTTTGCATCAAGGTTTGCTCCATTTGTCGGAGGACTCGAAACATATCTAACTGAGTTAACATCAAGACTCGTCAAGCGAGGTAATAGTGTAACTGTTGTTTGTCTGAATACTGAAGAGATGGCTGCGTGTTCTATGATGAAGGGAGTCAAGGTAATTAGGTTGCCTTACAAATATGCAATCAAAGGAAAGCATGGAGTATATCCAATTCTAAATAAGAGAGACGACGATTACAAAAGACTGATGAAGACAGTAGATTGTCTAAAGTACGATTATCTGATAACAAACACAAGATTCAATTACATGTCTTGGATTGGAATGAGATATGCAAAGAAACATAAAATAAATCATATACATATAGAGCATGGTAATAGTTATCTTATACATCCGAACCCAATTATAACTTTGGGAGCGTTCTGTTATGACCAGACAATTGGAAGAATGATTATGCACAATGCATTTCGTGTGATTGGAATAAGCAAGAAGTGTTGCTACTTCGTGAAGAAGCTTGGAGTTCCAGATGACAAAGTAGGATTGATATACAATGCAGTTGATTTGAATAAGTTCCAGAAAGTCAAAACGGATTTGAGAAAGCGTCTTGGAATAAAGCAGAATGCGAGAGTCATAACTTATGTCGGAAGATTGAACTATGCAAAAGGAATTCATCATTTGATAAACGTAACAAGGAATTGTACGTACAAAGTATTGATTGTCGGAAAGGGCCCGTATCTTGAACAACTGTATAAGATAAGCCATGAGAACGTCATATTTTTGGGAGAGAAGAGCCAGAAAGAGATTGTAGAGATATTAAGCATCACTAATCTTTTTGTGAATCCATCCTTCAGGGAAGGACTTCCAACATCTGTTCTCGAAGCCAATGCGATGGGACTACCTATCGTAGCGACTGATGTTGGAGGAACTTCCGAAATAATTGATAGAATACTAATAAAGCCAAATGACCCAAAAGCACTTGATGAAGCAATAGGAAAAGCGTTCTATCGTAAGGAGAAATTCGATTGGGAAGAGAAAGCAGGAATATGGGATGAACTATTGAATGGATGGTGGATTGAAGAATGAAAATTTTAATCTGTGTTCAAGAGTATCCACCTGATTGCAGTGGAATAGGAAATGTTGCTAAAGCTGTTGCTGATGAACTTGGATGTGTTGAACATGAAATACATATTCTAATGCCGCTTGGAAAAGGTTCAGAAATAATAAAGAAATACTACGGGTTGGGTTTATTGTTTTGGTGGAATAAAGTCAGAAAGGAAATCAATAGAGAAAATGATTTTGATATCATCTGGGTTCACAATCCTTTGTTCTTAGGAAAAGTGAAATCGGATAAAGTGTACGCAACGATTCATACATCTTATGCAGATAGACATCACAACTACAAATCATTCACAAAAATATACTATTTCGCAATGAAGTTTTTTGAAAAGATATGTTATACAAGAAATAAATTCAGATGCAGTGTTGTCAGTCCTCAAGTCAGTAAAGAGATGAAGATTGATGCAAAATATATTCCGAATGGAGTAGATACAAACAAGTTCAAACCACCATTGAGACACGGAGATGATGGAAAGACATTATTATGTGTGGGAAGAATGAGTCCTCAGAAGAATCCTCTTGCATTAGTAGAATTGATGAGTAAATTACCTTGGGTGAAGTTAGTTTGGGCTGGAGACGGGGATTTGAGACCGCAAGTTGAAGCAGCAATCAAAGAGAAAAATCTAACTAACATAACTTTGCTCGGAAGAGTCAATCAAGACATCATACCTAACTTGTGCGCGGGGGCGGATGCATACATACTCACGAGTTATTACGAAGGACAGCCATTGACGGTTCTTGAAGCGATGAGTTGTGGATTGCCTTGTATCTTGTCAGACATACCAAATTTAAATCAATTGGTAAAAGAATCTGGATGTGGAATAGTGGTTGATTTCTCTTCACCTTTAGCAAATATAAAAGTCATAGATTACTTGAGAAGCAAAAAAGCAATAACTGACAGATACGCAGCAAGAACATATGCTAAGAAGTGTGATTGGAAGTTAATAACTGAACAATACTTGAAAGAATGGAAAAAACAATAGACCAAGAAGCGATTGAAGCTATGAAAGAAGATAATCAGGGCTACTGCACTCCAGAATATTGCTATCGAGATGCCAAGAAAACACATGAGGAAGTAGCAAAAAGGATAACAAATCTATTAAATATAAAAAAAGTAGACACCTGCCTCGATGTTGGATGTGGTTTTGGAGACCTTACAATAGCGATGGGAAAATATGCTGGAATGTCTTATGGTGTAGATTGTAATGAGAAGTTCATTGATGTATGCCGCAGAAAGAATAGAAGACGTAGAAATCTGGTGTTTCTGAACCGACCAAGCGAAAAACTACCTTTCGAAAGGGAATCAATCAATCTAATAGTATCTAAAACTGTACTTGAACATGTAGATGATGTTGATAAAACCCTGTCTGAGATGGCAAGAGTTATAACAAAAAGAGGAATAGTATACATAGAATGTCCGAATTATATGTGGTTCTGGGAAGGCCATTACAAAGTTCCGATGATTCCAATGATGCCTAAACCATTGTTTAAACTGTACCTAAAACTCATAGGAAGGCCCACTGGCTTTTTGGATGGAATCAATTATGTTACTCCAAATCAAATTGAAAAAGTTCTTAAATCGAAAGGACTTCTCGTAGTTAATCTATCGGACCAAATCATGAGGAAGAGGGTTGGGTATGTGCTGTCGAGAATAATGATGTTCACGCAGCTCTACCCCACAATAATTATCAAGGGTGTGAAAATATGAACTTTGAAAAATTTAAAGATTTTTTTGTTAGATGGAAAATGAGAATGCAAGTTGCAGGTTCTTTATTTAGTATGTTTGGTATTCCTTACCTGGTTGCATCAGAAGCACATGACCAAATGCATAATGCAGGAATTGCTCATCCTAATTTTGTTGTATTTTTAATATTTGGATTTGTATTGTTATTGACAATCGGGTTCTTATATGATTCGTGGGGATTCTGGGGAAAAGAAAACGGATATTCTTTTAAGAGAAATGAAGAGTGGCAAAAGATGAGGAAAGGAAAATGAAAATCAGCGTCGTAATTCCAACATATAACAGAAGACATTGTATTCTAAATGCGGTGAATAGTGTATTGAGACAAAAGAAAGTTTTGAAATACGAGATAATAATTATAGATGATGGAAGCAAAGATGGAACAATAGAATTGTTCAAAGGAATGCCTGTTAAATATTTTTGGTTTCATAAAAATAGAGGAGTTAACTTTGCAAGGAACAGAGGAGTAGAAAAAGCAACAGGAGATTATATTTTATTCCTTGATTCAGATGATGAGTTAACTGATGACGCATTCGAAACAATAAAAGAAAACGAATACAAATTATTATCTATAAATTTCTTAGGTGTAAGAGAGAAAGCAACAAAACATAAAATGTATGGTCTATCGCACGGAACAGGATATTATTCTCTTGAAGATTTGATAACAAAAAAAGCAAGAGGAGAGTTCCTTGGCCTGTTCAAAAAACATTTATTCAAAATAGAAAAGTTCGATGAGAGTTTTTTCTGCTTCGAAATATTCTACACTATGAAGATGCTTAAAGATTATGTTAGCTTATGTTATATAATTGATAAGCCATGTAGAATTTATAGTTTCGAACAGACAAATAGAATAAGCAATGAATTCAGAACATTCAAACGTGTATCGCAGAGATTCAGAGACTACAAAAGATTCCTAAAAGAATTCGGACCAGACTACATAAAGTACGAACAATATGGAAGTTACTTTTCGATATTATTCAAGACGGTTGTGTTTGGGGTGGTTCATTTTGCAAGGAAACTTTTTCGATAAAAAGTTCTGTCACAGGTGCAGAGAACCTTTTACAGAACATAGTGGAGCAACACTATGTCCAACATGTTGGATGATGTCACATAGAAGAAAAGAGCGGGAAGAATATCACGCAGGATTTAAGAAGGAGGATGAAGATGGCGGCAAAAAAGAAAATCAGTGAACTTGGAGATTTAGATGGTGTGGGAGAAGCAACGGTTGAGAAACTTAATGCGGCAGGATATTATGATTTGATGAGCATTGCAACGTCAAGTCCAGGACAGTTATCTGATGTTGCGGGATTGTCAGAAGCAGTTGCAAGAAAGATGATTCAACAAGCCAGAGAGAATCTTAATCTTGGATTCGAATCTGGTGTTCAACTCGTAGAGAGACGAGAGAAAGTTTTCAGAGTCAGCACAGGTTCAACAGAACTTGATAGAGTTCTCGGGGGAGGGGTAGAGTCAGGAAGCATAACTGAGGCATTTGGTCAGATGGGAAGCGGGAAGTCACAACTTGCTCATATCCTTGTTGTCAATTGCCTTCAGATGTTTCCTAAATCAAAAGTAGTATTTATTGATACAGAAGGAACATTCAGACCAGAGAGAATTAAACAATTAGCTAAAGCAAGAAAACTTGATGAAGAAGACGTAATGAAAAGGACTATTGTTGGAATTGCTCAGAATAGTGACCATCAAATGTTATTGGCTGAGAAGGCAGGAGAGATGATGGGAGCTAAGACAGAAGACGTCAAGATGATAATAGTGGATTCATTAACTGCCAATTTTAGAGTAGAGTATCTTGGAAGAGGAACTTTAGCTAACAGGCAGCAGAAGATTAACAAACACATGCACGTTCTATCTAAGTTAGCAACAACATATAATTGTGTGGCATTTGTAACAAACCAGATGATGTCATCTCCACAGGCCTATGGAATATCAGAATTACCTATAGGTGGTAACATTGTGGGACACAATTCATGCACCCGTATGTGGATGAAGCGTTCTTCTAAGAACACGAGGAAGATAAAACTGATAGATTCACCCCATCTTAAGGATGATGAAGTCACAATTGGGGTTGTTGAAGAAGGTTTTGTTGACATATAAGTGGTGAAAAAAACGCAAAATTTAAATATGTCGGGTGCTATATATGGTTTGGACGAAAAACGAACTCGCATTAACATGCCGATATGAGGGGGAATTCTGCCACACACCAGAGCCCCTCATCATACTTATAATCCACATTTTCTACGACGCCTACTACAATGGATGTCGATAAAATAATAGATGAAGTCAAAGAAGGACAAACTTCTGCGATATTGAAAGAATCAGGAGCAATTAAGTCAGAAATGCCTGAAATAGAGCCAACTAAATCCCAGAATAGCGCAATAGAGCGTCTTGGTGAGGATGTTGCTGAACAGGTAATCAAGTGGAAGCTTGAAGAAGAACTTTCTTACACTAAGATTGCAGCAAGATTGCAAGAACAAGGACATAAAGATATAGATGTAACTCTTGTTCATAGTTTCTTTAACAAATACAACAAACTCAAAGACAAAGTAATGGAAGATAACGGTGTCTTGAGAAGAAGGATGATTAGAAGAACTTTCAAACATGAGAACAACATAGACAACATGATTGATGTTTTGATAAATCAACTTGATACGATTAGGAATTCTACAGAAATCGATGAGATAGAGAGAACTCAAGCTTTAACACAATTGATTAAGACTGCCATGGATACGATGAAGTGTGATTCTACAATATTGGGTGCTACTCAAAATAGAGAGAGTTCAGGTAAGGTGAATCTTACTCAAATCAATATAACCAATCGTATAGGAAAAGAGAAAGAGAAATTAAGGTCTGAACTGTTAAGAGCTAACTTCAAAAGAGAACCAACTAAGACTGCGGAATTTGTCAAGGAAGAAGAACCAGAGGACGTGATTGAAGTTGAGGCAGAAGTGATAGAATCAACAGAAGATTCTGAAGATTTATTCAAAGACAAACCAGACAAAGATGAGAACTAAGAAAGATATAGCCAATACCTATAGGAATTATCTTATAGAACAAGGGAAAGATAAGTCCGTAGTTGATACATTCAGTGATGATGAATTAATTGAGATTATAATAGAAAAATGTTATGATGTATCTGAAATAGAGGGGATAAAAGTCAGTAGTGTTGATGCTTGGTTTCATTTCTGCAATTTCATAATTCATGAGGATTACCTAACTGGACAGAAAGTATGGAATAAATTCGTTCAAGATGTATTTGAAATTATAGAAGGAAACACGCAGATTTGTTTTATGGCTTCCAGAGGATTAGGAAAGTCATTCATAACTTTCGTTCTATATCCTTTATTCAAAACATTCCTATTTGCTCACACAGATATTATCATAGTAACAAACATTCCGAAAATGGCGAGGAGAAACCTCAGAGTTCTAAAAAGGATAGTAGACTCGAATGAATTATTGCTCGAGAAGAAAGATATGTCGAACCTAAGAGAATTAAAATGGGGAGATAAGGAAGTTGTTTACAATGAGGGATTCATCGAGACACTATCAATAGGAACTACGCCAAGGTCAGCGCACGTTCCCTTAGTTATATTAGACGACCCGTTGAGAGACGATAACAAATACTCCAACGAACACATATTTGATTTCGTTAGAGGTCAGCTGTTGCCTTGTGTTAAGAGGCTGCATGGCAGATTAATAGTTAATGGTTGTGTTACTGGAGATACTTTAATTACAAATAAAAACGGAGAATTAATGGAGATTGATTCATTCGGCAAAGGAAACATTAATGGACAAACACCACTAAATGAATATATATATGGTCTGGGTGGTTATCATAACGCAAGTCATTATCACATTAATGGTTTTTCTAAAACAATAAAGATAGAAACCAACCAAGGATTTATTTTAGAAGGAACACCAAACCACATGATTAAAGTCAAGAAAGGAGAATGGAAGTATAAAAATCACATTTGGAAAAGACTTGATGAATTAACTCTAAAAGATGAAGCAATAATTCAGATGCCAGTTGGTGTTTTTGGAAAAGAAGAGATTGATTTAGAAAAAGCATATTTATTGGGATTATATACTGCTGAAGGTTCGATTGAATTAAAAAGTCACAGAATAACAATCACAAACTCAGAATTCAAAGAGATTTGTCCAAAAGTCGGTAATTGGATTTCAAAAGATAACGGTTTGCATAATAGATTATGCAGTAAGGAATTAGTGGATGAGTTTGTTACTTTTGGATTAAAACACGAAACTGCACACGAAAAAACAATTCCTTCTGGTTTGTTCAAATGTTCAGAAAAAGTGATAAAGAACTATTTGAGTGGATTGTTCGATGGAGATGGAACAGTTACTGATGCAGTTAGCCTATATAGCACAAGCAAAAAGTTATTACAACAAGTCCAACAATTATTATTAAAATTTGGAGTTATATCTTCAATTAATTTATCTTCCAAAGCAGGAAGATTTTCAAAGAAATGCGGTTACTCTAAATATGATTGTTTTCAGTTGAACATCTATAAAGAAAGCACAGATAATTTTAAAAAAATAGGATTTAGATTGAAAAGAAAACAAGATAAATTAAACCAAATGAATAATGGAAATTTAGAACGAGTTTATGAAAACTGTTTTCCATCTAAAATAAAGTCAATAGAAGATAGTGAAGCTAACACTTATGATTTTGTCATTCCAGAAACACATAGTTTTAATTCTAATGGTTTCATAAGCCACAACACACCACAATCAACAGACGATATATTCCATAGATTGATGAATATGGACCCAGAAGGAAACGGACAGATAATCAAACATGGAGGAATCAGTGCTTTAGGATTTTATTCTAAAGTATTTCCCGCAATAGTAGATATGGATGCTAAAGAACCATACATGCCCGAGGTCTATACTTGGGATGATTTGATGGAAATCAAGACAATCCAGGGAGATATCTTATTTACAAGAGAGTATTTATGCAGGGTGGTATCAGATGATTTTGCCATATTCCCTGAAGGAATGATTAGAAAATGCACAAAAGCGGGGGAGTTTGAACTGGAAAGTGTAGGAAGACCAGGAGCAACGTATGTAATTGGTGTAGATTTGGCATCAAGTGCAAGTAAAACAGCGGATTATTCATCATTTTGTGTTATAGAATACAATACGGATAAGGGTATTAAGATTTTAAGAAACCTGATAAACGAAAGAATGACGGCCGAAGAACAAGAAAGAACGTTGATATCTTTGGCAAGAAGATTCAATAATGCTTTTGTTTTTGTGGAGAAGAACAACATTGGAGAATATATAAGGCAGAAACTGGAGAACAATAACATTTATTGTGAAGGATTCAATACAAATAAGGAAAGTAAGGCCAATGCAGTTAAGTTCTTAAGAAGCGAAATGGCCAACAGAAGAATATACTTCCCTGAATGGGAATCATCAACTGATGTTTTGAAGAAACAAATGATTAATTTTGGATACAAAGTAGTTAGGGGAAAGAAGACAATGTGTGCTTTGACAGGTCACGATGACGCTATTGACGCGTTGTGGATTGCTAACTTAGCTACGCAACAAATGGATGTTATGCCGAGTGAGGCGGTGTTGTATTGATTCATCGGCATGGAGACATTGATAATCATAAGGCATGTAGGCCTTTGACAGAACAGGAATACTTGGAGTTCCTTTTAAAGAAAAGATAAAAACGAAAACATTAAATATTCCAATATACAGAAATATATAAGGTGTATAGTTAATGGCTGATAATGAAATAGAAGTAGTTCAATTTCAAGAGGAATCACCTTCTAAGAAAAGGTTTCGTGCGCAACTCGCTGGAGAACCGACTAAAGAAGAAAAAGCAGACATACAAACAGAACCTTCTAAAGCAGCATTAACAACTGGAAAATCAATTGAATTAGTCAAGATGGACGAAGTCTTAGCAAGACAATTCCTTGACGCACATCCAGTAATTCCAATAGGCATTGATAAAAAATCAAATAGAATAATTAACAGAGGATATATTATCATAGGAAAAAATGAAGAAATGAAACTTTATATCCAAGGGATATTAAAGGAATCTGGTGGATTAATTCTAATTAAAAATTGGATAAAAGATGGTTATGGCTTTGGAAATGGATACCTTGAACTGGTGCCTAACAAAGCTAAAAATAAAATTCTATATGTACAAATAAAACATCCAGTATATTTTGGATATTACAAAAAGAAAATGACTTCTGCTGAATCTGGAACTTATGGAGAAACGTGGGGAATTGTATTCGATGAGAAGACGAATGAACCAATGGGTTTCTGTGAATATGTAATCGACCAAACTAAGAAAAGAGTTCCATTGGCAGATAAAGATACTAAGAAAGTAAATATTCTTCCAATGAATAGGGTAGCGCATCTTCCATTCAATACGTGGGGAGATGAGATTGAAGGAACATCTGTAATGCAGACAGTTCAAGAAAATATCAAACAAATAATGAACATCGAGAAAGCCGGTGCTGAAACGATGTACAGAAATGGTTTCGTTCAAAAGAAATTTAAGACAAATCTTACAAGCACAAACAAATTAAAAGATTTCGCTAAGAATGTTAAGAACGTTAATGATAATGACGTAATAGTTCTATCAAAAGATACAGATGTAGAAAACTTAAATCCAGGAAGTACGGACTTCGTAGACTATCACGAACAATGGTTACAACTTTTATCAATTGCATTAGAAATGCCTAAACCATTAATTACACAATCCGGAACATCAACAAACAAAGCAACACTTGACTCACAGAAAGACGACATGTACGAAGATACATTCAGTGACGAATTGATAATCAAGAAAACAATAGATGAACAGATAATTGCTCCAGCGATATTGATGGCTTATCCAAGCGCATCACCTGAAGACTATCCTGAGTTCAGATTCAAAGCAAGACCTTCTGACGTAGATACTGAGTTGAAGAGAAAAGAAACTATATCCATGACTCTTGTCAATCTTGGAAAAGCTGCTGAATCATTTAAGACTCTCGGAATGATAGATAGGGTCGATTCTATAATGACTCAAATAGATGCATTAGGAGCAGCAGATGATATCTGGAACATCAGGGGTGAGTTTGAAGATGGAATCGAAAGAACACGTTCGAATTACGGATTATTTTCAGAAAAAAGAAAAAATAAACGAAATGCAAAATAATGAATTAATATTATTTCATTGTTTCACACATCAAGCAGCACATAATAAAAGTATTTCAAAAGTAAAAGAAGTGCATGACCGAGTAGTTGTTGAGATGAATAAGAGAAATCTCAAACACATCAGACATGATACATTAGATGAGGCGGATTAAAATGGATGAAGCAGAATTCATGAAGGGATTAGTGAAATTTAAGAAAGACAGGATTAAGATAGAAGAAGGAATATCAAGATTAAAAGAATTATCTAAACAAATTCACGAAAAGAACCAGGTGTTCAAGAAATATATTTTATCAGAAGATGACAATAAATTCTATTTAATGTTGTTCGAATTTGAGAATTCTAAAGCAGTATCATTTCAATTGATGCCTGAAAAGAAAGAATATCTATTTGAGAAAAATCCAAAACAAAAGATTCTATGTAAAAGAGTAGATGGATTTAATGCAACAAAGATAACGGATGAAGGAAGATATATGCTTGGAGAGAAGCGAGAGAATGATGAATTCATTGAGGTAAAATTTTATGGTAATAAATTATCGGAGAGATACGTGTTTAGAAGAGTTGATTTCAAAGTCGGGGGAAGCAGCCTCTTATTTTGGAAAACGGAGAAGGAAGAAGCCGTGGGTAACTTCATAGATATTGAAACATCTATGAGAAGCAGTGCCCCCGCAACTTTTTCTGATAGAATTCCATTACCAATGCCTGTCGAAGGGGAATTGTTAAGAGAAGGGAAATATTATACGGGAACAATAACAAGAGATGAACTTTACAAAGCATTCAAAAAACTAATCGGACAAGAAATTATTTTATTCTCAACACACGATGCATTCTGGACAGAAAAGTCAAATGTATCTGATGTGCTTGGAAGATTATTCAAATTCGACTGGGATGAGAGTCTCGGAAGAATACTATTCAAAGGAGAAGTGTACGATGAAGCAGCAGCGATGAAAGTTCTTGCCGGACTTGTCAAAGGAATTAGTGCTGGATTCGAGTATGATAAGCATGGAACCGAATTCAACAAAGAAATAGATATTAGAGAAGCAACGCTGACCTTCAGACCACATTGTAAGACGGCCAGTATAAAAGTTGCAGCATGATAACAAAAACATGGGAACCCAAAGGACAGAATATCCAAGTATTGAAGGATGCTCGAGAATTACTAATCTCGTACTGGACTCTCCATAAAGATAAACCAGGAAGACCTCTTGGTTGGGCTGAAGAAGATATTCTAAGTGTTTACAAAAAGACAATGATTGAGCTAAAGGAACTCAACGCAGATATTTCTGATTATAATGAAATGGATTATTTATCTTTTTCAGAAAAGAATGATGATGTGATTAGTATGAAAGAAGTGACAAGCATGATGTCAGACTTTGCCGTATCAGTTCCTACAATATTATTATCTGGAGAGCTTGTAAAAAAAGGTTCTACGGAAGGAGATATTGAAGTTGTGCTGTGTGGCAAAGAACATATGGTTCCGAACATCATGACTATTGAGTTAAAGAAA
>Ga0315284_10003414_pt1 | contig 22576 bp, 55 predicted proteins | sample YL17G09_16_MG_FD_203696 | JGI IMG/M metagenome (GOLD analysis project Ga0315284, IMG submission 203696) | Sediment microbial communities from Yellowstone Lake, YNP, Wyoming, USA - YL17G09_16 | ecosystem: Environmental > Aquatic > Freshwater > Lake > Sediment | place: USA: Wyoming | collected... | reverse complement strand
CATGTTGTCCAGCAGGTCGGCGATTTTTACCTTAGTGGCAAGTTCGTTGTTCGAGACCCTGCCGATATAATCAAAGTAACGTTCGCCATCCCTTCTTGATATCGCATCCACCGCTTCGACTATTTCATCATCGAACCCATATCTTCTCAGGTCTTTCAGAGTTGTCGAAGTGTCCTCAACCACGTCATGCATTATCGCAACTTTTTTTTCGTTCAGTTCATCCACGCTGTCCATCACTCTGCTTGGGTGGTCGAATTGCGGTTTGCCGATTTTGTCTTTTTTACCTTTGTGCGATTTTTTCGAAACTTTCATTGCGTCTTTTAGTGTTCCGCCCATGCTATCCCATCCTTTCCCTGTCACCCATATATACAAACAGTTTAATAATATTGTTGGTCTTTGCTTGCGGTTTGCGCGAAAACCCTCCTGCTGGACTTTTTGTTGAGTATGATACTTTGCAATTTCCCGCAATACCCTCGCACTGGACTATTTCTTGAGTAGATGGGTTGGGTGCGTGTTTGGGTCGAACCCCCTCTACTCGACTTTCGAGTAGAAGGGTTGGCGTTTTTTGTGGGGGGCTATAGAGCCTATATTAGTATATACGGTATTGAGTGGCAACACAGATTACCGTCGGTGAAAAAAAATACCTTGAATTGCGGTATTGTCACGCTAAGGGGTTTCCAAAAATACGTGCCACGCACACCCCCTGTTTACCCACATCCACCATCGGGACAAACCCCGCTTCAATCGGGACAATTAACCATACCTGTTGAATTAACGATTTATATGGTGCAAATGACGTGCCACACATCGACATTTTCTACCACCCTGAATGGCTTAATTTCGCTACAATATCCTTGCTAAAAACCCGTGTGCCACCACCACATCGGTAAAAGTGGGGGTATTTCGTTCAGAACCTTGTATCTTTCCTGAACGTGCCACCCACCCCGCCATTCCTTGTGTAAAAAGCCTAGAGTTAGCCCAGATGCAGTTCACAGATTTGGTGTCTGCGGATACATATCTGGGATTTTTGCGCTTAAATCATAATACAAGTACCCCATAAACCCCTCTGGAAGCCCTGTTTGCCCGTTCCTGTGCGTTTGACAGGCATCGTTTTTTGACCAGCTTTTGAGCCTGCTTTTTGGTTGGGTGGGGGGGTCTCTGGTGTGCTATGGGAGCAGAGGGATTTGAACCCCCGCTTGCTGATTGCTTCGATGCGTTTGTTACGCTCTGGAGTCAGCGAGACTACCTGATTATCTTATGCTCCCGTTATATAAGTTCCTTGCATCTTTCACAACGCTGTAATCTACACTTGAATAAATTTTGATTAGACATACCTTTCTGTCGATGATATAAATCATAGGACGATGCCATATTTAATTCCATAAGTTCTTCGGGGCTTAATAAATCTAATTTGTACCATTTTGATATTTTTGTTATTTCGTCAATGAATTGTTGGTCGTCAGGTTTGAACATCTAATGTCATTCCTCCTTGTTTGATTCGGGTTCTTTTAATCTTCTCATAATTGTGGGTGTTGATACTCCGAGTTCTTTTGCAATCTTGCGAAGACTTTTAGGTTTACCATCACTACCCCCTCTTTGCAATGCTTTTATGGCTTCCAGAGAAACTTCCTTGCGTTTCCTGCCCACCTTGATGCCCCTATCCTTGATTGCCTGTCTTCCTCGTGCATTGCGTTCCTTGATGAGTCTCCATTCGATGTCCGAAGCCAGCGCGAGACCACCCAACAATGCGCATCCTTCTACGGTATCTGGATTAATTTCAGTTCCAGTGCTTATCAAGACTACTCTTATGCCTTTCTTGGATAGATTTTCTATCGTTGTGTAGATGAATCCTATGCTACGACCCAATCTCGATAGTTCGACTACACCTATCTTTTTGAACTTGCCATCATTGGCATCCTGCAAAAGTCTAGAAATGCCCTTGCGGTCATCCTTCTTACCACTGACAGCATAATCCTGATATTCACCAACGCATTTGTATTCGTTCTTAGCGACCCATTCCCGTAACTTGTTCAACTGGCTCTCCAAGTCCTGTTTCGTCGTCGAACATCTTGAATATACGGCTACATCTTCGATTTCTTCAGGAGACGCATAGATGGCAACATCAGTTTCATCTGTCATTGGCTCTTACCTGACTGGATATTGTAACGGTGTTACATAAATGTTTGGATTTGTGGGTGGAATGCCGTTTTTTCTTTGGTTTCTGAAACATTACATTAATGCCCATTTATGTTACAGCCAGCCCACTTGATTACTGCCTCCGTCAGTGCCTTGCACCCTCTGGAGATGGCTCTGGATGGGAAAATGTGGGGAGGGTGGGGGGGTCAGACCTGCACAATGAAAAATGAATCCTGTAAGGCTCTGGGAGTCCGACTGGCTGAAAACCGTGCCTGTGGGCGATATTAGGGGGGGTGGGAGGTGCGCGATGGAAAACGGGATTATGTGTATCGATTGATTCCGTCTGTGAGCAGGTCTGTCCTAAAGCCCACCCACTCGGATATTATTTTCTTAGCCGTCTCTGAGCCTATTTCTTTGTAATTATCGGTTATATAGGTCAACAAAGCATATGCATCGTCATCGATTTCGGTTTCATCCGCTAATGCTTCAATCTCGCATTCAATCTCCTTGAATCTATAGGCATCAGGCGTTTGCTCATTGAGAATGCCATTTATTTTATGGAACACATTTAGAGTTTTTCTATAGTATTCAATAAGTGCCTCATCGAAATTCGATTCATTTTTGATGATTTCGGGCGCATTTATTTTCTTTATTCGGGGTTGCTTGTTGCCATTTATATTCATAATCCACCTCTGTATTGTTGACGCCCATACCTTGTAGTTGAAATGCCCTTCCAGCTTTTTGGATATATCCCTATATGAAAGACCTTTAAGATGCATTGAATATGCAAGGTATTGATATTTTTTAGCTTTGATTCCCTCTGCGGAGTTCTCGCAGAATTTCTTTCCGCATGACTTACAGGTATAACATTGCACCTTACCATTTTGCGTAGTTCGTTTTCCTTGTTTGATGGATGCACCTTGACAATAGGGGCATTCTATTTTTGGCTTCTCGACTTTAATCTCTGGTTTAGGCTTTGGTGGTCTGCCCCTTTTCCTTTTAGGTTCTGCAATTTGTGATTCTGGTTTGAGTTCATCTTGTGCCTGCTGTGAAGGCACTGCGAATGGTTTTACTTGTGGTTTGTTTATTGTACCGCATTTTTCGCACCGATTGGTGTGTATTAATAACGTTCCACAGAACTTACAGAATGTCATTTTTACCTCATAGTTTGAACTCGATGTATCTGGGGTTATTGTAGTCGCTCCCATGATTATACAGGGTGAATGCCTTATCATGCAGTTCGTTGAAGCAATGGCTGTGTCCACAGCACAGTATAAGCCGTTCCTGCTCGTGTTGCCTGAAATCCATAATCCATTCTTCGGGAGACCCCATCGGATGCGTGTTAGGCTCGAAATGCGTTAGGATGACTGATTTTTTGTAGTGCGGGAGCAACTGGCATATTTCATCTTTCTTAGCCAACGCCCTCCTGTAGAAAATATCGTGGAAATTAATCACTGTGGAGAATTTATCTATCTCTTTGCCCAACAGGTACTTCGGGATATAGTCCATATCACTGCTCGGTGGCTCTTGGCTCGAATACCATCCACTGAACCCGAAGATTGCGTTATCGTTGTCTATAATCAATGGCTGTCCCTGCAATTCTATGTTGAATATCTTGTATTGCTTCAGCAGTCGCATTACTTCGTTCATATCCTTCTGGTAGTTGCTCATTCCCCAATAGTCGTGGTTGCCCATCACCATTATTTTCAACGACTTCTGGAACTTTTCGTGGATTAATTTCAGGACTGCATCCCACTGGTCTTGCTTGTGGCTGATGATATCGCCTGAGATTAGCAGTACGTCGCAGTCTGGCAGGTCTTGGATGAATGTCTCGACTATCTTGGGAGTGTAGTCGTCGAACCCGTAATGCAGGTCTCCGATGTGCAGGAAGTCTATCATGTGTTACCGTTGCTCCTTTTTCATCTTCTCAAACCTTTTGCATAGATTTAAAAATCTAATGTCGAGTTTCCTTAGTTCGTCTATATCGCCAGAGTGAATATGCATCTGATGGATTCCCCAATGCTCCTGAAACATATTAGGTTCTGGAATGATTTTCTCTTCGCGGATTATCTTGTGACAAAATTCGTGTGCGAGACAATCCACAAATAATCTTTTGAACTTCTCGAAATTCTTTGTGTCGTCCCATATTTGCTTACAGAATATTGCCATCCATTCCACTTCTTCCTTTTGGTCTGCCCAATATACATATTCTCCAGATGAATTTATACTTATCCCGTCGATTTTATTTTCTGCTCGTGGGTTTCTTGTCAATATAAATAATCTTGTCATTTACCCTCCTGTGCTGTTACCTGCGGTTTGTCTCCATAGTATTTCTTGTAGATGTCGTCGCTGGTCTCTTCCTTTTTAACCTCGTCTGGCAGTTTGAAATCCGTGTATCGTTTCCACTTATCCATAAACCGATTGTATTTTACTTTGTATTCCAACTGCTGATTAACTATTTTGATTTCTTTGTTTACAGCCTTGTTGAGTGTCTGAATTAGTTTAGGCATTATATCGTGCCATGAAATGTGGAACTCGCCCTCCTTGCTGTTTGTAAACACCAAGTTGCCCCTCCCGTCGTTCTTGACCCTGACATACCGCCTGTATGAACCAATCCATGCATCCCTGTTTTTGTCCGAATGCATCGAATCTTTCTTCAGTTTGAACTCATCCATCCTGTCCACGATATCGAGTATTGGTTCTATAGGCAATGTAATTGATGCGATTGATTTTATCTTGTATGAGATGCCCCATATGTGAAGACTGACCCTGATGTTCTCGTTACCGTTCTTTACATCAAAATGCCCATAGGTCTTCGCGTTCATATCGGTCTTCGCATAGGTCATACACTTCTCCTTGTCGAATCCAATGAAGCACCTTTCACCTGCTGGAGTTTCTGGGTTCTGTATGCGTATGCTTACTTTAGCGAGTTTGGTCTGGTTGACTTTGATTTTCATTTTTCTTACTGCCTTTATCATTGCCTTGAAAGCCTCTTCGCGTATTATCTTGTGTAGTGTTATTTTTGTATTGACATCGTATGTCTTGTTGTTGGATGTTCTCTGCATCGTAAATATTTCATATATCTCGTCCCTTGCCTGTTTGCAGGACTCCAACGATATCGCCCTGATTTTATTTTTTATTTTATCCAGTCTTGTAATCTCGATGTTCCTTTCTAACAGTGGAATTTTAAGCGATATGCTATCTATTCTATCGAATTTGATATCGCCTCTTTCATCTACATACGTACTATCTCTATCAGCATGGATTAAAACATCCTGCCAGTGATTTTTTCCTTTCCAATAGCATGTTCGGGTGAATCCACCATCAGCACCTTCTACCCTGACGCCTACACCCATATTTGTTCTGACTATCAGTGGACAAGGCAATTTCGTTTTGTATGGCTCGGATTTTAATGGATACATAGACTCGCTCCACCTTCCACCCCTATAGTAGAACTTTAGATTCTTCTCTCTTGCTGGCGTAACATCGTTGTACCCGAATATCTCGACACTTGATTTTGATTTTCCTCCTTCGAGGAATGCAATCCTCATCTCCTGTGGAATCGATGTCCATATCTTCATCAGAGTCCCGTTGGATATTATCTCTGTTGCCTTTTGAGAAAGCGCAATCATTCCCGTTTTCAACTCTTCCTGCGGGGTTACATTTAACAGGTATCCTTGCTTGATGTATTCGATAATCTCTGCGATGCTGAGGTCGATGTTGAATTTCATTTTCATTTCGATTATTATTCCAATGTCGTATTTCATGTGGAACTCGATTTGCCTGTCTGGGTACAGTAGAGAGATTATGCCCATCAGTTTAAGGTCTATGTCCGTCATATGTTACATCCTATTCCAATGCTCATCGTGTTGATTGTTCCATTCGTTCACTGGGTTTTCCTTTTGGTGTGGTTGCTTGCAATATCCACATACACCTTCTGCATCTGGAGTGAACTTCCTGCATTTCTCGCAATACTTGTGTTCTACCATTTACTCGGCATCTCCTTCATCATTGTAGGGAACGTGCTTTACGATTCTGTCATCTTTGTATTTCACATATCCACAGGAATCCATCCTCAGGCAAGCCCAACGGTTCATATCGCCTTCCCAAACGAGCGTGAACGCTTCGCACTTCGGACACTTCACTCCGACTGGCATGTGTTACTTCACCTCTTCAACATATTGCGTTAATCTTTCTGCGCCGTAAAGGTTCTCGTTCCTCGCCCACAATCCAACCGATTCACCCATTATGTATGTTTTTTCATTTTTCAACCGCATTCCCGATTGCGCGAGTATTTCTATAAGACATAACCTTAATAAATCATCATAAGAATAAACATATTTCTGATGCTCTTCATCTTTCTTTTGTGAGAAGTGACCGCCCCATTGCAAAGGAGATATTTCTTTTCCGCAAATTGCGCAACGAAACCAATCATATTGCGGTTGTCTTCTTATAATCGCGCCTTCCCTTTCGAGATAGTCAGTCCATCTGGATATGCCCATCGCTTTTATTTTATTTTTGAATTGTTTTAATAATAACCTTGCAGATACCAAACTATTTCACCTCGTTCTTGTTGTGATATTCATCGAACTCCACTGCAATTTCGTTTTTATCGATGTTGATTTCCCGTGCCTTCACAATCACAATCTTTATTTCTTTGAGTCCGTCCATGTATTTGCTCGGCTCTGCAAGAATCTTCTGGAAGAACTTATGCTGTGGCTTCGATATATGGCATCTGCCGAACTTCACCTCGAATATGATTGCGACCTTGCCTAATTCCTTGCTGTTGATGACGAATGCGAGGTCTCCGTGCCATCCTAGAATCTCACAGATGCCATGTTTCTTGGTGAGGTCGCCCATCAGTGGATTTACCATACCATCCGTTGTGGTCATTGGTCTTGGAACTCCAATCTTCATGTTTACACTGCCACCGTAAGTGCCACTGAAATATTTGCTTGTGAACAGCGTCTTATGCTCGATGAGATGCCATTTTATAAGTTTCTCTACAAGCCCTGCAATTTCCTGCTTGATAACCGCAGATGGGATTATAATCGTCTCTCGGCTCATCGAACCTGCTCCTTGCCTGTTTGCTTTTCGATAGTTTCAATTAGGGTGTTCATGTCTTTCTGGATTATTTCAGACTCCTTCTTGAGTGTGTGCATCAACCATGCGCGGATTCCAGTCCAGTGATTCTCGATGTATTTGGTGACATCCCTGAATGTTCCTCTGATGCCCTCTCTGCGATAGACATTTCCCTTGCACGACAATTCTATGTCCCAATCATTGCCACTGCCCAATGCTTCGCACCAATCTATATATTCGAGTTCCTTGCCATTGACCATTATATTGAACGAGTAGTCTTTCTCGTCTTTTGTCTGCACTGTTTTCTTGTATATGCCGAGTTTAATTTTGGTTTTCAATTTCCTTCACCTTTTTTTCGTTCACTTTCATACACGCTCTGATGTGCTTCAGAAGATTCGCTTTTGCACCTCTGAAATTATATCTTCCCCTGTCACCCCAATAAAAAGTTCCTTTGTTTCCGTAGAACATTGGAAATCTCCTACCACACAACTTGCATTCGAATTGACCTTTCATTATGTATTCGTGGTAAAGATATTTTATCTTCCATTTGATGTCAATCTCTTTTTCGTATTCTTCTTCTGTTATTTCCTTGCCGTGATATCGCACCATATTAAATCTCCTTTATGAAATTAGCCCTTTCTCTTTATTCCACCATTTTATGATTCCATCTTCCTGTTGCTCGAAACCATCACGTTCTGTATAGCAATCGACCATTTGCCAATTCTGCATCTTCTCATTCCATTTGAAAGACCACCAGCGAGACCATTCTTCAAATTCGCCACTGTTTCTTCCGACCTGTCTTTTCCAACTGTGACATGCATCCCATCGCGGTTCGTGACCTTTGCCCACATGCTCATAGAGCCATTTGATAGGATGCCCTGTCCTGATAAAATCGTCAATGCAATCACAAGTGACTTCGTAAAGTTCCTTATACCCTTTAGCCTTCAGGAATTTTATTACGAATGATTTTGCCATCTTATCCTTTTGTTTCATACTATTTTGCCTACCCTCTTTATGACTTCTGGTATCTGATATACCCATCCGTCTTTATGAACAAACGAATCGGTTGGCAGATATTTCCTCTGAGACCTGTTCCATCTTATTGTTATCTGGTTCTGTTCGAGGTCGTATTCAAAGTGCTGATTCTCGTCCAACTGTATCGATACATATGCGAAATTGCTTTGGCTGTACCTGTGTATCTTATCACCTTCGCAACATGCGGTGGTCTTCAGACCGAGTTTATTGAGTTGCCTGATTAATCCTGCCATCTCGCAATCGACAGCGATGCTTTTACCATCGATTTTTATAAGCTGTGTTGGATGCTCTGGTTTTCTCTTCATGGCTCATCCGATATTTCTTCTTCTGTCTTCGGCGGGTTCACCTGCACATCGACCATCTTCTTACATCGTGAGCAATAGACCTGCTTGACCCACCCGTATTTTCCCTGACGCTTCGTATTGTTTATGGCTGGATTGTGGTTGCATTTGGTTGACATTCCGAGTCCCTCCAGTTCTGCTTCCTTCTCTGCGTCCAGTTCTTTACCCTGTCACACAACTCATCCCTTTGGTCTTCCGACAGATACGCTGTCTCTTGTCTTGTTTGATTCCCCATCCGCATCACTCCTTGTATTTACTCTCGTCGAAATCATCATACTGGTGTATTTGCTTCAATCCGCATTCGTCGCAGTAGGTATGCCCGTCATCAGGATACTCGTGTCCACCAGATTCCCACCAGAACCTATTGTTCTCTGGTCGCTTCCTGCAATCTTCACATTCAGTATCAGCATCGATATTCTCAGGCTCATACTGCTCGTAATGCGTTTCCAGTTCCTTAAATTGTTTCTCTGTTATCATTTTAGTTCCACTCCCTTTTTTAATTCCTTTTCGAGAATCCTTATTACAGCATCCCTATCGCTATCACCGTAGTTGCGGATTTTTCCTTTGTATTTCTTCCACCATCTTTGATGTATTTTGGTTCGTTCCTTTATGGTCGTTGGTCTGTCTGTAATTACCAGATGCATATCTATGTGACTTCGAAAGTGATTCTGACTGCCACATATCTTTATCTTGCCGTGTTCAAGGCAGTCTGGGCATACGATGGTTGACTTGCATTTCCCCGTCATTTTATCGGTCTCCGAGTATCTTATACATCTCTTTTATGGATAGTTCTGCATTCGGTCTGAGATTGTTGTTCTTGAGATATTGATGGATGCAATGGAAGTTTCCGCTTGATGGATGCGCTCTCAGGCATGGACAATACGATGACCCTTTGTAACTTTTTTCCTTGCATTCACTCCTGACGGCTACACACCATTCAGCACCCGTATTTCCATATATCATGCACCTGACATTTGGTTCGAGTTCACATTTGAACTCATCCCAGATTTTCTGCACCTCCAGTCTATCTGCTTTATCTTTTTCGCTGACTTCTACGCCCCTGCTTGTGAGATGTTTCTGATTGAACATATACCAGTTTTCAAGCCCCTCATCCTTGCATTGTGTGATGTCGCCTGTTCTCTTATCGATGATTTCGCACAGTCTTGCCCATGTAAAAAATCCGCCAAAACCACCCAAACAGATATAGACTCGATTAAAAGTCGAGGCTTTGGCGTAAAGTTCCTTTGGTATTTCCTCATCTTTTTCTACGACCTCTACGATGAGTATGTAGTCTCTCAATGTCCGAGAATCCCATTTGTTCTCGAAATACTTGAATGATTTTCCTTTGTCATCGGATTCTATCTGATAGAGACCTACTGCGCCTGATTTTACTCGCATCCTTCTCATAAATTCCACTCCTTTTACCTTATGTAGAGATTTTCATTGTTTGCTTTCGGCATCCAATCGGTGAACTTGAGAAGGCTCGTCTGCGGTTTCAGTTGCGGTTGCTGTTGCAGTTCTGGTTGAAGTGCTGGTTTGTTCCTTATCGGCAATGGTCTTTTTTTCTTCTCCTTGAGCATTACATCGATTTCCTCTTCAATTCTTACAGCCCCGATGCCCCTGTGGTCAAAACATTTAAGACCGTCATCCTCTTTGCGCCTGTCCCTCAGATATTTTTTATTCACTGCGAGATGTTTACCACAAACGGAACAGCAGTCTATCCTGAGTTCCTTTTTATTAATCCGTTTCATTATCTCATCGATGTCGAGGCTCTCGTTGTTGGTGTTTGTGATTGCGTAACCTAACAGGTCTTTATCTGCGTGAATGACATCCTCGTAATCGACATCATCCCACGCATCCCATTGAAGGTCGTCCTTCTCATCCTCTAGACCTATCGCATAACCTCTCGCCATGAAATCATATTCGAACCTGAATATTTCCTGCACATAATAATCAGAATCGTCTTCGTAACCAAGTGATTCGAGTGCCTCCTTTATCCTGTCAGCCTCTTTTGCGTCGAATATCTGGAATCGTTCTGTTATTTTCTTTCTCTTGCCCATTAAATCACCTCTTTGCGCGCCCTCCTTTTAGATACGGTTTACCTTTAACGAGTCCATCGAGTGCCAGTTCCGTGAAATCGCCACCTTCGATTCGTTCCATTTCGTCTGAAATCATTTTTGCTTCTGCGGGGTCGGTATATTTCAGCATCGCATATCTCTTCCTGAGTTCTCGGATTGTATAATAGATGTTATGTTTTACTTGCCTGCATTCAGGGCATCTCGTTGGGATGCTGTAGTTATGTTTCGGTAAGAATGCTTCACCACAATCCATGCACGGTCTTGGTTTTATATTCGATTTCCTCTCCAGTTTCAATCGCTCAAACCGTGCTTTTGTCTTACACCATTCATCGCAGTATTCCGATGTCACCTGCTTGGGTATGAACGATTGGCGACAGTATTTGCAATCTCTCGGAGGATGCGCGAGTTTGCTTTCCAACCTGCGTTTCAATTTTCGTGCCATCAGGAATTTCTCCCTGTATTGTGCCTTCTTTTCTTTGTTGTTCAACCACCATTTTCTTCGGTTTTCTTTGCTTTTGGCAGTTCTCCCGTATGCTTTCATCCGTGCCTTTACATCTGGGCGATTGAGGTACTTTAGTCTCCGAGCCTTGACTTCTGGGCGATTACGATATTTACGGTTGTATTCGCCCATGTATTTTTTGCGGTATTTCTGTGTCCACTTCATTGTTCGGTCTCCTTACATCCTGCTTTGCACAGCACTCCAGAAATCATTTTCGATTTCTTCTTAGTGCCACCACCTTTCTTCTGGATTCCCGTTTCCTCCCACTCCCCGTATTCGTAGTGTGTGGTTATGCATCGCCAGTACCCGCTTGCGCTTATCTTGTTCATCGCTCCATGCAATCTACAGTGCGGTATGCGTCGTCCCGTGTGCCTACTAATTGTCAGTTCGACCAGACCGTAATCCGCACCGTCTATTGCAATCAGATTCATTTAGGATTCCGACTCCGTTAGTTGACGCAGTTGAAGCAGTAGTTCGCACTGGCTCTTCATCATATATATAATAGCATAATGGCTTGGCTCGATAGGTTCTTTGGTTTTAATCTTCTCCAACATTTTCTTAATATATATCTGGGCATGACCATCCTTGAGTTGATTATCGCAGAACTTCATTACATTGTTCAGATGCGCTATGGTCTTGATGTGTTGCTCGAACTCTGCTGTATCATTTAAAGGCACTCCACATGCGCCACAGTGCAGGCAATTCGGGTCGTTGAAGTATCCCATCAGATTACCTCCACGAGATTAGATTCCATCCCTTTATGTTTTTCAGGCATAGATATGCAATCGTCGGTCTGCCTCTTTTCCTGTTTCTTTTGCATCCGATTCTTTTTATTACCTTTGCACTTTCGTAGATGTGCAATATTTCAATCGCCATCCTGCTGTTGCTATGGATGTCTGCGCTTTTGTTTATTTTATCGATGCCCGTCTTCTTGATAAACTGCCTTACAGTGAACGCTCTGCCTCTCTTGAATATGTTTTCATCTTCAAATAGATTTATCCTCATGGATTCACCAGTGCTGTTTCTCATAGCCTTCGTTTCTTGGCTTTCCGACCATCGTTCCGAACTCATCGTGGTAAAAGTTCTTGCTGAACTCCGATTGAGGTTGGGGTTTTCTTTCTTCCTTGTGTTCGACAATTTTAATGATATGCGCCTTGAGTATCACTACGAGCCTTCCTTCGTCTCTGCTCGATGCCATATGCCCTGATGCGATTCCGACATCCTGTTCGAGTTCATATACTGATTTGTATCCATTCGAGACATTGCCGAGTAGTCTCAGCCCATATTGTTTCGTTATATCTGCGATGAAGAATCGCTCGATTGCAGGCACTTCTTTCAGCATCTCGTCGTAGTCTGTCTGTTGTTTGTATTTGAATACTATCGAGTTGTTCTCCCTGATTCGCTCTTCCCTTAGAATGAAGTTGAGGTCTTTCGCTGTGCTTCTGTTCAGCAGATTCATAAACTTGCACGTTATCTTGTCCTGCCTTCGTTTCACTTTCAGTATCTCTTCTATCAGTTCTTTCCTCTTGCTCACCTTACCACCCCTGTTCGTTTCTTATCGATTTTAAACCATGCTAAGGGTATTCGTTGCGCTACTTTCTTTGTCTCAAGATAAATGCTTTCCCCATCAACGATTATCGTAAACCCTCCAGCAACAGCCAATGCGCCGAACCCATATTGGAATAATAAATCTTCATCCAGAATTTGATATTCGTTATTCTCGATTGCTTCCCTGATTCTTTTCATGCTTACCATCCAACCACCATCCAACATATGTTATTCATCGTATCCAAATGGCAACCAGCACTCTACATCCCTTGTTGCGCGGTGCTTGTCCTTGACGAACTGATATGCGTTCCTGAATCCCATGCCCTTCTTCCGATACAAGTACCATGCTATTGTCAGAGGACTGCGCTCCATTCCTGCACCGCAATTCACAATGACTCTCTTGCCCTGCTTGAGTTTCTTTTCAATCAGGTCTGCAATCTTGTCGAGGTTCTTGATTGATACAACATGACAGAACTGGTCTTCCTCTGGGAACAGGCATTGATAGTGATACTCGGAGTTCATCTTGGGCGCGTCCACGCAATAATCCCTCACATCGATTACTACTCCATCCGTGTTCTTTGAAAAGTCATGCCCTGCTGTGCAGTTGCCAACGAACAGGTTTTCGATTATCTCGCTCGATATCGGTATTTCGTTCATCGACTCACATCCTTAATACCCATTCTCTTCGCAGTATGAGCAGGGGAACTCTTTATCTGTGTGTCCACTGCGCTCCGCACAGGCATCGCACGGATTGTCGTTTAAATGTCGAAACCTGTTCTTGACGGGTATCGTGCATCCTTGAAAGACCGCACCGCAATGTGGACATTCCATCGTCATGTCCTTTGGATTCTCCTTCAGTTCGTAGCCCTCGTATCCACACTTGTTGCATTTATACAATTAGTTCACCTCATCTTCCTTCTTTTACCACAGTTCACACACACTTCGATATCTTGTGGTTGCCTCATTCTGAAATATTCCTGCCCGATTTGGATTATCTCTCCGCAGTCGAAACACTTGTGGCACTGCACTGCCTGATACAACTGATACTTCATCGTCCTGCCGTTGATGTCTTTGCTCTCGGTCAACTACTTTCCTCCCTTGCAATATCTTTTATCACTATCTGGATTGAGACATTCTGTATCGAAAGCCCTATTGTGTGAGCAATCATGTGGGCAGTTCTTCTGCTTCAAAAAGAATATCTTGGTGTAATCTGGCTTTCCTTCAAATTGAGGGTCTATGCAGTATAAATCACAATGTCGTTTGCAGTATCCGTCGGGACATGAACTCATCGGTCTTTTACATACTGAAACCGTGCATTTTGGATTGTGCGGTCTTCCGCTACCTGCACCGCCCATTTCACTGCGCCTCCTTTATTTCTTCTATCTTGTCGCAGGCGTAATCATTCGCATATACTCTCTTGCGGTCTGGAGTAGTGTCTGTCGTGCATCGCTGTCCGTTTGTGCTTCTCTCATCGTATATCCTCTTGAATATCATACAGTCCTTGCATTTGAGTTCCGTCATTACCTTATCTCCGTGACCGAATTGATACATGCCTGCAAGATAGTATGTCGCTCGTATCCCATCTCGACCTTTACCCTGTAGCCACAGTGTTTGCATCTCTTGATGTCTTCCATTATTCATCACGCTCTTCGTTACCTTCGTTCTGCTCTGCATCCTCTTCGATTATCCTGATGGCTGATTCAATCGCTTCCTGTAGTCCTGTGCGCTCCCTGAACGCCTGTAGCCTGTCTCTGACAGCCTGACGCTTTCTCCTGAATCTCGTGTGCGCATTCCTGCCTAGATACTTCTCAATTGCTTGCCTGCACAATTCTCGTCCTTCCTGCGTCCTTCTTACAATAGCATTGGCTTCACATTTCCTCTCCCCTATCGTTCTAAGGTATTCCTGCACATAGGACATGTGGTGATTCTTGTGGCTTGGACTTGCGAGGTTTTTGCCCGACCCTGTGATTAAATTGTCAATCCATGTGAGTTGGTTGGCTATGATAAAATCATAGTTCAAACCGAATCGGTCTATTAGCAGATTTGATGGGTCGTAGCCTTCCATGCCATCTTCCCATACGATGTTCTGGATGTCATCAAGGTTATTCTTAATGAACTCGCTTATCCTTTGTCCATCTGGGTCAAAATCACCACAGTAAAGAAGCACACATTTAAGACCGTCATCTTCTGCCTGCTTGAACCTCCTTGCGTATTCTGCTCTCTGGAGAATACTGCTCCAACCTTTACTTGTGCTTATAGGAATTTTGTATTCCCTACATACTGGCTCGAAAAGACTTTTAAGGTCGATTTTCTCTACAAGCATCTGTATGTAATATTTCTCGCCTTTCCACCAATCAGGCGTGTATATCTCCTCAACCCTCAAGTCCATTTTGAGATAATCGAGTTGCTTTTGTTCAGGTGTTATTTTCTCAGGTCTTTCAACGCCTGAAAATTTCCTACCCTCTTCGTCGGCAGTAAAATCAACTGGTAAATAACCTTCTTTCCTGCATTGATTTATCAAGTTCTCAACGAGGTCGAACTGGTCTTTGTTGATGAGCCGTATGCCCTCTGCGTGGTAACACCAACCCCTTGCAGATACCTTGAACCCAATCTGTGCGCTTGTCTCCTTGATGGCTTCTGCAAAGGCTTTTAGTTCCTCTTCCCTCTTTTCTCCTTTCGATGACGGCAATATTATTTCAGGCATTTACTCGACCTCCTTGTTTGATTTTATCTTCCTTCCGATTAGTTCATCGAGACAGAGTTTCTTGAACTCCTTGCCTCTGTAATCCAAAGTTATGAGATTATCCATCAACTCATCTTCAGACATATATTTCGGATTTGGACAGTCCCGCACTCGAACCACCTCAGACGGCATATTGACTTGGGCATATATAAGTATATCGCTTTTTATAGATATGGGGGCTATATAAGGGTTGCGAAAGGCTTGGGATTCGGTATCCGTTCCCATCTCTGCATCGCAATTGCTTTTGTCATCGAGAGTATAAACAACGAAGTACCTGCGATGGCTTTCGATGTCAAATCCAATTGTTTCGTTAGCAAATCAAACGGTAGCATTGGTTTGATATTATCTTTTCCTTTCATTTATTCATCCTCTTCTTCCCTTGTTTTCAATATCTCGTCAATTTCTTCGATTGTGTCCTTCAGTTCCTCTTTGTTTATGATGGTCGTTTCCTGCAATACCACATACGGTGCAAGGTCTTCGACTTCTTCGAGCCATTTCTTTGTTTGCTCTAGCATCTCTGTATCGAAATCTTCCAGTGGCATTTTATCATTCTCCTGTTGGTCGTCGTGTCCACTTGTATGCTGTATTTGGTGTGTTCCATGTGAGTAGTCTCTTGTCCTTTTTGATTTCATCACAAATGCATAGATATGGAGGCAGACCACAGTTCGGACATAATGGATTCTCATGTATCAACACCATCTTTCTTGCTTCGTTCCTGATGCATTGGATTGCGAATTTATAGCCTTTCATCTTCGCGGGGCAGTTCAAGCATTTTCTGTCGCACTCGCAATTCGCAAGATTCTTTATCGCCTGTATCAATTGAGCATTTTTGTCAATTGCTCTCGGTGCTTCTTTTTCAGGTATCTTTTGTTTTTGCTTCGATAATGTTCTGTTCGGTTTCATGCATACACGGTCACAGCCTTGTGTCTCTTCAAAACATTTCCTGCATTTCTTCGGTATCTTATTTACCATTACATATCACCCTCTCGTTCTTGTATCAAATCCCTTTCGAGCATTGCAAACTTTAGTTCTTCCTGCCGTTTTTTCTCCCTGATAAGCCTCTCGCCGAAGATTGAGATTATCCATTCGTGGTGTGGTATTCCCTTGTCGTAATATTTCGATTTGTTGTAATCGCGCATCGCGTTCCACGCTTCGGTGAGTTCATCATCGGTCATCTTGCTTACCAGTCGCTCCATTGCGTGTATTCTGTCGAAATCCTCGCCATGCTCTCCTAGATGCTTGTAACCTCTCGCTGGAGGGAGCAACGCATCCCAACTTTCCTTTTCGCAGTTCATTCTATCCACTCCATTCGTAGATGTCCATTTGTTTGTTGTTTCGGTAAACAACCGTCTCCTTGTAATGAAGACATGAGATTGTCGTGTCGATGTTCGCCCATCTTTTTAGCCTTTTTGTCAATTTACAGAAGGGGCATTTGGATTGTCCTTCCTTGTTCTGCTCGACTTCTTTTCTCATCGATTCAGTCCTCCTTTTTCAATGACAGGCTCATCTCTTTTGATTTCTTCTCAATTGAATCAACAATTTCAGACATGATTGCGTCTGCGTATGTTGCTACTCCGCCGACCAGCCTCACAATGCTCGTCTTCTGCCTCCACTCATCGATTACCCCTTGACTCAGATTCAATACTATAGTGTGCATCTTTGGCATTCACTTCCACTCCCATTCGACACCCGCCAGATATATTATCCACGATAGAACCCCTATGGTCAATATAACCGCAGACATGAACTTTAGCACGTCGTCGCCTGTAGCATTCTGTATCAGTATCATCACCAGTCCACCTGCTATGAACATCGATGAAAAGATTTGATTCCTCCTGTTTTCTGTTTTCGTCGTATGTTAGTTCCCCCTTCCGTCTTTTATAATCATCCCGTCCTCTTTGAAGATACAACTGCAATTGCGACACATATATGCATCCATCATTTTGATTTTCTTTTTGCAATCGATATGGCAGTTCGGACATCTTATCGCCTTGTGTGTCATATATATTTCCGCCTTCCTCTTTTTACAGTTTTCCTCTTCTTCTCGCATTCGTCGCATATCGGTAATCGCTCGGATAGTTTTACTGCTGTACCTTCCATTTGCCTACCACATATGATGCAGTCTAATGCGAATAAATCTTGACCTTTTGCATTCTTCTTTTTTAAATCATGGTATATGCTCATTGTTCACTTCCTACTCTTTTGTTCCTCTTCATTCTCAATCTCTTCGACGCACCTAACAGCACTGTAGTTTGCTTGTATGCGTGTGTCTGCTGTATCGTGCTTGAATATATGGTTCTCCGTCTGTACCGTCCATGAATAGCAGTAAGGAGGCGATAACTCCGATGATTCTATTACGATGTGGTATGCATGGTACTTTCCTTTCACGATTGCTTCGTCTGTGCTATTGTTATTCGGTCTTATCCAGTTTATTTCAATCTCTTTGGTCATATCGATACCTCGTAACCACAATCGTCGCAAGAGAAATTGCCTGCGTCATATCTTCCTGTGAATCTCTTAACGACCTTCCCGTTCCTGACGACCCTGTGATTCTGCAATGGCGCGGATACTGAATAATTCCTTCCGCCACACGCAGGGCATTTCCTCATTCGGGTAATGTCGCCTTCGGGTATTATTTTGTTCTTGTCGTTTCTCATGCAGAGTTTGATTAGACTTGGTTTCTTCTCTTTAATGGTCATGTTTTAGTTCACCCCCGTTTGCAATGATTATTTTGTGTTTTTTGTCTGTATGTTCTTTGGCGAATTTCAATGAATTTTCGTACAATTCATTTTGTATCCTTTGCGATTTATAACTTACTATTAATTCTCCCTTGATGCCTTGCACATGCTTCGAACCTTTTTTAATTGCAATAGCGCATTCAATATTGCATTTGTTCATTTTGTGAACTTTACCGCAGTTTACACACACTACATAAATTTCTTCTCCCATGTGTTAGTTCACCTCATATGAATAGTGCCTGCTCCTCTTTCGTGAAGTCATATCCAGCTTCCTTCATCATCGTATATATCAGGTTTAGAGACACATCGCAATTCTCGCCGAAACATTTGTCGCAGGTTTCCCTGTGTCCTTTCACCAGATTGATTAGATTCACTTTGAATGCTTGCCTCGTCTGCTCGTCCATTTCAGCCCTCCAGCTTAACACTCTTCTTCCATTTCCAGCCGTTCCTTTCGAGAGCGAGTATCGCATCACTCAGACTGTTGTATCTCCTTCTCCTTTCAGTCTCTTCGTAAAAGACTGTACCTACCAACGATAATCGTGCTGTCCTGTATTGCTCCTGCCCATGCTCGTCGTTCTCGATTCTCTTGATGTAGATATGTTCGAATATTGGCATTTCAGTTCCTCCTGTAGAACTCTGGCTCTTCGAGTGCTATCTTGATTAGATTCGCACTGAGCATCGTTATCTTCTGGTGGTAGATTGCCTCTGTATGGTGTCCATAGTGATGTGGCAGTTCATGGAGCAGAGTGTCAATGATATTGACGAAATTACTATCGTTGAACCATGATTTGCCAAGTGATTTCACATTAAACGTCAATACATCATCCCCGAACTGCGCAGGTATGCCGTCCCATTTCGCAAACCGCACACTGATTTTAATGTTGAATACTCTCAGCATGATTTTCTTTGCAAGTTCATCTACTGCTTTCATAGACTCAGTTGGCTCTACGCTTTCTCCAGCAACAGATGTGTGACCGAACAGTTCGTGAGAAGACGATATACTATCATAGCGTTTTACGCTGTCCCACTCCGCGCCACTGAGTTCTGCTCCTGTTATACACCTGTAACCATTCGCAATCGCATCGTCCACGCTTATTGGGTCGTTGGGTGTGGCTACCACCACCTTGTCTCCGTATCGCTGTCTAATGACCTGCTGGACGGCATCCTTGTTGACTCGCTCATCGCTCATCCCGTCCCTGACCCACAATGCGCTCGACTCTTCGGGCTTGAGGTCATTGTGTGTCGCATTCAGCACGATTGCGAACAGGTCTTGCAGATACGCTTGGCTCACTGTGTCCCTGTCTGAACTCATAGGCACTCTTTGATTCACATCGATTGAATACTTGCAGACGATTTCCGTTATTGGTATCCCAAGTTCATAGAGATAACTCTTTAGGCATGGCTGATATAATTTGATTGCCGTCTTCCTCTGTGTCTTGCTCATATGCTCTCCGTTCAGGCACTCGGTCATCAACGTGTCCTCAAGTTCCTTGATTGGTTGTTCGTGGTAGATTTCCCTGCCGTTCAGATTGAATATGATGTGCTTGGGTATGATTAATAATTCAACATATGTTAGAATCTCGTCGTATTCGGCTTTCGTCATCCTGATATCCATCTCGACCTTAGTTCCCTTGCTTCTTTTCTTTCTTAGGTTCTCGTGTCTGCCCTGCCTGTCGAATGTAACTGTGCCTGTGGTGGTCTCGATGCTTGCTCTCTCGCAGATTGCAAAGGCTTGCTTTTCACCAAAATTCCACCTGCCCCTTTTTGTAACGTCTGGGCGTTTATAGCATTCTTTGAACAGCGTGAACGCATCAGCCAAGTCCCTGAATCCCGTCGGGCTATTATCTTCAATACAGAACTTAGCCACGCTTCCTTTCCAGAATGAGTCCATATGGCATATGGTGATTTCCTCGTCAAAACAGTTTGCGATGATTTCGCGGATTGCGTAGAACTTCGGTTTCGATAACTGAATTGATTTCATTCCAGACCGAGATGCAGAGAACCATTCCTTATTTGTCTTCATTTAGTCAACTCCGACAGCATTCTTTCAATCTTCTTCTGTCTCGTCTGTAAGTCCACGAGTGCATCGTTCATCTTCTTCACACCGCACATACCTTCGTCTGGATGCCCGTTCATTCCCTCAAGGGTCTTGACCCACAGCCAGCATTTGTCTCCGATACAGTTGTTGTATAACGGGCATGGATTAGTTTCCTTCTCGTTGTTGTGCATCCACCAGATGAATCGCTCCACTGTGTCCATATCGACAGTCCATCCGAGCCTCTCCAGCGTGTCGTTGAAAAACCACCTGATTTCTTCGTCTGTCTTCATTCGTCTACCCCCCCCATCATTCCGTCGTAGTCACACGCCCCGTTCCGCAGGATTCACCTTTTCGGGTAGGGTCTTTGTGGCTCAACCTTATTGGACATTTTTCTTTTTCACACAATCTAAATATTCCCCTTCTGCGTGGATGCTTACATTTTTTCTTTTGACCGTAACTATTACACCCCATACAATCTCCATACGGGCATCTACCAGATGATATTATGATTGCGTCACCATCTTTTATTTTGCAAAATTGGATTTCACATATATGTATTTCGTCGCCGTTAATTCTTGTGGATGTGTCTTTTGGATACAGGCACATTAAATTTGCTTCGGGAGTGAATCGATGAGAATGAGGACACATCTCTTTTTTTGTTCTAATTTTCCAAGTCATTCCCATTCCTCCGTCTTCCTCACAATCTTTCCGACAGAAATACTAACACCGTATCGTCTCTCGATGTCCATTATCTCAAGCAATATCGATTCGTAATCGTCGTCTGAATAGTCTAAGTCCTTTTCTTCGGTCTTCATTCGTCGTCAACCCCCAATTGTTCTTCCATGCTCGGTCTTTCGTCTATCTTTCCATCGTAGTCCTTCATCAACCTCAGCAGTGTTCTTGCATCCTTTACGGCTTTCCTCTGCGTCTTTGTTTTTATCCCTGCTTCCTTGAAGATATAATCGGCTTTTTTCTGGAACACGTCCATCAACTCGGTTTCTCGTCTCACAACGTCCATAGTCTTTTTATTTCGACTTATCTTTTGAAGTTTGTTCCATTCCGTTACTTCGGGCAACACTTCCAAGACCTCTGCTATCTGCATTGCTTTTGCTGGTATGTGAATTTCGATGTTCATGCATTCACCTTCTTACATCCATTGCAATATCTATCGCCGTTGGTGATTATTATCCCACATTCTTCGCAATGCTCTGAACAATCATGGCAGATACCGTCTAAGGTCTCTTTGTCTGGATGATAGAACAAACCGCAACACGAGCATTTCATATTCCCGTTTTTTATATCGCTCATGTCTTCACCTTACCAATTTATGTTCGCTCAAGTCAGTTCCACAAACTCGGCACACATCGAGAATAGCACCTTGTTTGTGACCACATTTCCAGCATTCCACAATTCCCATATTCTGTTTGGGTTTTACAGGGTCACTCAATCTCAGTTCTTGCAATTCCTTTTTTGTTAAGCCGTCTGGTCTGAACTCGTGGCATTTCAAGCATAGGTCTGTAGATAGTAATTGAGTCCCGCATATTGGGCAATATCTTAGTGTCATACATTCACCATCTTCGATTTCAACTCTTGTAGCACACCTTTCCACAGTCTGATTTGATACCTGTATTCTTTTATTACTGCCCTTCTCTGTTGTGGTGTCAGATGCACTTTCATTTGGTTCATGTCTTCACCCTCAACTCGTTCAGCATCGTTTCAAGTTCCCTTCTCGGTCTGCCCCAGAGTTCGATTTCCTCTACTTCTGTGGTTTGTATCCCTAGCCTCTGTCGCTCTTTGATGATGTTGTTAACGATGTTCTCTTTCAACTGCGCCTGATAATGTTTTTCCGTGAATATCACCTCTCTCTTTTTCTATCCTGTCCAGTCGCCCTTCGATTTTTGTGAGTTTTGTTTCCATGTCCTTGAGCAGAGTCAGGACTAGAGTATCGTATGTGACTCTTGGTTTCTTCCTCCACATCGCGTTCAGGCAATCCTCAACCTGCTGTGCTAATTGTTCGTCCAATGCAATCACCTCACGCTGTCATCCAACTGTGCTTGAACGCCATCGCCCTGCGTATCTTCCTGATGCCGTCCCTCACCTGCCACTTGTTCGCGCCCCTCTGCTTCTTTCCTCTGCTGTGTCCACCGCATCCGCATTTCTTGTATTTCTTCGGTCTTATCATGTCGTGCGGTTTCTTCCTGAATCCGAAAGTCATATATCCTTCAAGCCTCATTGCATTCCTCCTTTTCTATATCCTGCTCTCTTCGTCTCTACCTTGTTCCATTGTTCGCTGTTGTAGTAGTCCTTGCCTTTCGCCCTGTATGATATCTTCATGTGC
>Ga0315284_10003413_pt1 | contig 22584 bp, 15 predicted proteins | sample YL17G09_16_MG_FD_203696 | JGI IMG/M metagenome (GOLD analysis project Ga0315284, IMG submission 203696) | Sediment microbial communities from Yellowstone Lake, YNP, Wyoming, USA - YL17G09_16 | ecosystem: Environmental > Aquatic > Freshwater > Lake > Sediment | place: USA: Wyoming | collected... | reverse complement strand
TACCTTCTTCCGTTCACAGTCAAGGCGTTTTGACTGATGTCACGGCACTTATATTGATTTGCCCGGCTATAAGCCAAGTCCACCTCAAGCGGGAATTGTTACACTTTTTTTGGAAAATTTTTGCAGACAGGTGAACGGGCAACCCTAAGGGTTGCCCGTTCAGATGAGCATATAGCGAAGAAGGCGAATACACAGGTTCGCCAATAATCGAACGCAGCGTCAGTGGGCGAGCGTTCTGATGAGCAGCCAGAATGCCAGCAAGATACCGACGGTAAGAGCGGTGCTGACGAGGAAGCCCCAGGTATCTTCTTTGTTCCACTTGCAGAATTCCCAGTTTGACTTCGGGAAAAGTTTCAAATGGTCGAAACGGGTGGGGTTATCGTAGCTTTTTTGCAGTTCGGCCTTATCGAGGTCGCGGTCGGCAATAACCTTGGTTTTCATTTTGACGTAGAAGCGGGCGATATTTTCTTCGAGTCCTTTATTTCTGGTAATCAAGCTTATCGGAATGAGGATGAGAAAAGGCAAAAAGGCATCGATAAGATACCTCAGAGTCAAAAGCGTGGAAGGTTTCATGTGTCCGAGGTCGAAACCTGCCATTTTGGCGATAAGCATTTCCGTATTGAGCCTGCCAAGTCCGACTTTCGGCGAATTCGCGTCGTCCGGATTGCTTCTTGCAACCGAATTGAAGTAGATACTTGCCGGGGGAATCAGCGTTTCCCTGGTTATTTTTTGCCCGACGTTCAGAGCAAGCCCCTTATCCACATCTTCCTGCAGGGCCGGCACAATGTGTTTAACCGTTATCTCGGAGGTTTGCTCAGTGAGCCATTGAGATTTCCGGACGGAATCGAACTTCGGCAGCAAGCCGGGCACAACGGCAAACAGCACCGCACAGATTAGGACCTGTGTGTAAACGGCCTTTAGGGTCAGGCGTTTCCAGAACAATAGCAGCATCACCGGCGCACCGAAGATAATGTTCAGGGAAGGAAGCATCTTTAGTATTTCGATGATGCCGCTGCTTGCGACGGCGACATAAACGGAAAGCAGCAGAATGACCGCTATTGAAGCTCGTGACATATTAACGTAATGGCGTTCAGATTTGTTCGGGGCAAGGGGTTTGTATAAATGACGAACAAACAAGGCAGACAGATAAACGGAAACGCTGGCCACAGTTGACATATTTGCCGCAAGGATACCCGATATCATAATGCCTCGCAGCCCGACACCGAGCAGATTGTTGCTCATTACGCCCCAGGCGGTGTCCGGGTCAGAGACCGAATCGCTGTAAAGCGCATAAGCAAGCAGGCCGCATATCGCCCACATAATTGTCAAAATTCGTTTGGTGTAGGCGCCGCCGATATTGCCGGTTCTTGCGGTTAACTCATCCTTGGCCGAACCGTTGTTGGCCATATTGCCCTGATGGCCGGTGATGCCGATAATATAGTTAGCCAGCATGTAAGCGCCGATTGACCATAGAGCAAATTCGTCGAGGCCGGAGCCGAACATGTAGAGCATGTGCCCTGGAACCCTTGCCGAAAATTCGCTCCACCCTCCGAGTTTTATCAGCGCAATCGGAATCATCATTCCTGAAAATACGAATATCAGAATTCCCTGTATCAGAGTATTCAAGACCGCGGCCTTAAGTCCGCCCATGATTACATACGCGCCTACAAAGGTGATATAAATCGCGAAAAACCAGCCGGTTTTCGTATACGATATGTAGGCGCTGATCTGGCCTTTTTTGTACATACTTTGAAGAGCTTTATATCTTTCGTGTTTTTCAGGTTCGAGCTGCTTTGCTCTGTATGCCTTGTCAAGATTGCGATACTCCTCGAATTGCTGCACCTGTGTTTTTTCTTCCAGGGTCCATTTTGCTTCAGGTTTGATTGTCATGGCCTGAAATGTTCGCAATGAGACCTTGTTTTCAATGCTGAGATTAATAATGCTGAGGTAGATTCCCACACAGGCATAGATGCTTGCCAGAAGTTTACTTCTGAAGCGTTCATCGAAAAGCTCGGCCATCGTAACCAGCCGGACACGCCTGAACCAGGCTGCCAGAAACCAGTAGTAGGGACCTGTAAGAATAGGAGCCAGCAAAATCCAGACGCCGCCAAGTCCCCTGCTAAAGGCGGCACTGGCGGTATTTACAGCGTTGCCGGCATCGACTATAGTGCCCATGTTAAGGAAATACTGGAAAATTTTGCTGACGCCGCGACCGGCTAAAAAGTAATCTTCCTGGTTGTGCACTTTAGCTATGCTTCTCTTGCCGATGTAGGTGATGAGCAACAGATACGCTATTATTATTGCAATGTCGACGGGATGAAATCCCAAAATATCCATGCTGTCCCTTCTTTCACTTCACTTTTAGTTACAGTGTAGAATATTCTTCTTAGACATAAGAATATATCCGAGATGAAATTATCTGTCTACGCAAAACCGCTCAAGTTCCTTTCAGTCGTCTCAGGGACAACGACTGCTTATATCTAAAGTTTGGCTGCCGCGTTTGCGTCCGGGGCGGGTTCGCTGCGGAAGCAGGGCTTTAATTCGGGGGCGACTTTGATAAGCTCCTCAACAACAAGTTGACCAAACATCACACTGCCTTTGGCGTTGAGATGCGTGTTGTCAATCTGGTTATTCTCTTTTGTCGGGCTGAACTCATTGCACTTTTCTTTGCCTAACTGTTCACACAGTTCTTTACTGCGGGCGTGAAGGTCAACCAGCGGCACGTTCTTTTCTTTCGCAAGTTCCTTTACCGCTTCGGCGTAGGGTGTCAAACTGGAGTTGATTTTGCCGCTGCCGGAGTTGTCCCACTGACGGCGCACTAACGAGGTTACAAGTATGGGCTTTGCGCCGATTGCGCGTGTTTCGTCTATGTATCGCGTCATAAATTCGCGATAAGTGGTATTGGGGTCTGTCTTGCTTTCGTCTTTGGCCGATTCATCGTTGTGGCCGAACTGGATTAAATAGTAATCGCCTTTGAGCGCCAGCGCCTTGGTCCAGCGTCCTTCGTTGATAAAGCTTTTGGAACTGCGGCCGCCGATGGCCTGATTAATGCACTCCGCACGGTCGGTAAGAAAACTCTTGAAACCAGGTCCCCAGCCCTTGTTGTCTTTTGCCGTCGTATCGCCCGCAAGAACGATGAGCACCTTGCGGTTCGGCAAACTCGGCACGACTGCAGAGGCGGACGGCGCACCAGCGGCATCAGTGTCCTTGACTGTTTTGGGCGGGTAATTGGGCGCCGGACCGCAATTTTTGAAAGTAAGCCCGGAGGTCGAATTGAAATCGATTGTCCAGGGTGGTGTACTGTTTGTGATATTGATTGTATCAAATGTGCTGTTTGTGCAATAGTTGATATAGGCTCCGCCGGACGTCCCGCCATCTATAGAAACGTTGCTGAGAGAAAGATTAGTATGCGGCGTGCCGGCTAATCCGTTAACATAAATACCATACTTTTTAAGGTTGGTGCAAGTGATGTTCTTTACTGTAATATCCTTAAATTGCCCCGGACCGCCTGAAGGATAATCGCAGGAATAAGAACTGTCAAAAAATATGGCGGAATTTTTTGCGATATTTTTGATGGTAATATCCCTGCAAAGAACATTTTTGGCTCCGCCGCCTTGTTTGGTGCCGGTTTTGAACCGAAGGCCGATATCTGTTCCATCAAAAAGGCAGTCCTCTACTAAAACATTCTGAATCCATGCCCCTGTAAAACTGCCAAAAACTACGCCGCCGTGACCTCGTTTGGTTATGCAATTGAAAACTCTAATATTGTTGTCGGAGTAATTTTCTTTTACGCCGTCAGCGCCGACACCGGCATTAAAATTAATACAATCATCGCCGGCATCGAAACTTGAATTGAAAATATATGCTGTGTCACTTGTTGCAAGATCAATGCCGTCTGCGTTATGGATATCGTAAGTATCGACTGTAATTCCGGTTACAGTAATATTTTTGGAATAGCTGATGAATATGGTATGCATTGCGGGGTTTACAAGAGTAAGGCCTCCGAGATATAGGCCGTTTACACCTTTCACGGTAATCATATCGGCTCTGCTGCTGTCTTCATTAGCGGCTGCGGCCTGGTTATTACCAAGTATTGTATTTTTATGACCTGTTATAGAACCGACAGGGTCAGAGCCGCCATTTACAGCGCCTGAACCGCATATTCGTACATTAGTAATGCTTCCATAGGTTGTAGTGTATACATTTATCAAACCCATATAATTGTTGCCGGATAAATAATATGGGAATCGTTTGCTTGTTAATGGATAATCGGCGGCGTTATCGCTGCCTCGCAGAGTTCCATCGATTTGAAGGGTGATGTTGCTTTTTAAGAAAAGAGCACCGCTGATAAATGTCCCGGAAGGAATCACAACTTTGCCGCCCGCTGTACATTCATCAATGGCCTTTTGTATTGCGGCGGTATTTAGTGTTGTGCCATCGCCAACTGCACCATAGCTGGTAACGTTAAATACTTTCATTGCAGGAGCTGTCGACTGTACAACTTTGTTGCTGGATGCTGATTCTGTTCCTGCGGCATCTACGGCCTTTACGGTAAGTGAATACGGAGAATCTGGTTCCAATCCTGTGATACTGTAAAAAAGATTTTTTGTATTTCCGGCCAGGGACCCGTTTTGATAGACATTGTAACTGGCAACATTTGAATAGTCAGACGGTTTGCTCCAAATAGCCGTAATGCTTGAATCATCATAAGCCATAGGGGGGACCATCAATTTTTGAGGCGTGGCAACGGATGCAGCTTTACCAATGGCCGTTTTTGGTGCGTTGGAATCAGGTGTGGTTGAACTCTGGGCCTGTGTTTGGAAGGCAGCACAGCCAAGCCATATTGGCAAGACGATAATTAAAACGAGGTTTTTTCGCATACTGGGCACTCCAAAGATTTTATCAAAGAATACGGCTTTTAGGAACTTTCATTTTAATATACCGCTAAGTTTCTAAGGCGGTCTTTTCGCGCAAAAAAAAGGATAAAATCGCGCAAATATTCCTATCCGGCCGTAATTTTGCCAAGATTTATGATATAATGATAAGTGTCTTAATGTGTTTTTAGGAGTAGCCGGTATGAAAAGAGCGTTTTGGCAGCGGGTGTTGCTGCTGATGCTGTGGATACTTTTTGCGGCTTATCCTGCGTATAGCAGCACTTATTATGTCGCAACAGATGGAAATGACAGCAACACAGGCTCCATAGACCACCCCTTTAAAACGATTTATCCCAAGGCAGTCGGAGTGGTGGTGGCCGGCGATACAATTTATGTGCGCGGCGGAACATACACATACTCGGGCTCAAGCACCGCGATTACTCTTCCTTCGAAAAGCGGTTCAAGTCCAATCAATAGATGTTCTTTAATCGGCTATAACGGTGAACGGCCGCTCCTTGATTTTTCGTCGATGACAGGCACATCCGCCGACGGTCTCAAAATCAACGGTAGTTATTGGTATTTGAAAGGTATAGATTTCAAAGGAGCACCGCATAATGGAATAAAAATCAGCGGGGGAAGCTTCAATATCGTCGAATTCTGCTCATCATACGAAAACAGGAATACCGGCGTTCAATTAGGCAACGGTGCCGCGAACAATCAAATCATAAATTGTGATTCCTATTACAATTTTGATTCTCCTGACGGTGAAAATGCGGATGGTTTCTCACCGAAACTCGATGTCGGCACGGGCAATTACTTTTATGGCTGCAGGTCGTGGCAGAACTCGGATGATGCGTATGATGGATATCTCAGGGGCGCTGATGATGTAAATACTACTTATGAAAACTGCTGGGCCTTTAAGGCTGGTTACCTAAAGAGCGGCGCTGCAAGCAGCGGCAACGGCAATGGATTTAAGATGGGTGGAAGCGACGATAAAAATTTGAAACATAATGCGACCCTTAAGAATTGTCTGTCTTTTAGCAACAGAGTCAAAGGATTTGACCAAAATAATAATAAAGGTTCAATGACACTTTACAACTGCACTTCAGTAAGCAATGGCACGTATAACTACAGCATACCTTCAGCACTGGCGAGCGGCAAGACTGCAACAGTTACGAATTGCGTCTATGCCGGGCTGGGAGAAATAGATTTAAACGATTTCGTTAATCAAACAACAAATAGCTGGATGCCCCCGTTTGTTGTTACGTATGAAGATTTTGTCAGTATTAGTCCTTCTGCAGCATACGGTGCACGAAATGCTGATGGCAGTTTGCCCGACATTAATTTTATGCACCTTGCACTCGGAAGCGACCTCATCGATGGTGGAACTGATGTCGAGCTGCCGTACCACGGCAGCGCACCGGACCTGGGCGCCTTTGAGTTTTATTACGTCTGTACAAGCCCGATTACCTCTGACCTCGATGGCAACTGCCAGGTGGATTTCTTCGACTATGCCCTGCTGGCTGACGCATGGGCAGGCAACCTGTCGGACATAGCTCAATTCGTAACAGACTGGCTGACCTGCAATCGAGACCCGGACAGTGAGTGCTGGCAATAAAAGCAACGCCGTCTAATGAGCGTGGTGCTGCTGGCGGTATTTCTGAGGCAGCATTCCGGTGATCTTTTTAAAGGCACGTCTCATATTTGAGGTGTAATGAAATCCTGAGCGGGCGGCTATTTCATCGACCGGTAGATTAGTCTCAATGAGCATTGCTTTGGCGATTTCGAAGTGCGCCTGAATGATTTCATCGTGTATGGATTTCCCAATTACATCATGGAACTTCAACTGCAGCAAGCGCTTGCTCATATAAACGTGGTTGGCGATTTCATTGACCTGAAGCGGGGTATTGCCGTTTTGCCTGATGTACTTCATGGCTTGGACGATAGCAGGGTCGTCGATTGCATAGACATCTGTTGAGCCGCGTGTTTCGACATGCGTCGGCTGAATTTCTACGCACTGTCCCTGCATGGTTTCATCTCCTGATATCATTTTGTCAAGCAGCTTGGCAGCATTGTAACCGGCTTTTTTGAAATTAAGCGCGATGCTCGACAGCGGCGGGTCGCAGATATTGCAGAGGGCATTGTCGTTATTTACACCGAGGATGGCAATTTCGTCCGGAATGTTGAGGCCGGCTTCTTTGACCACATTGATCAAATGGCAGGCAAATATGTCGCAACTGGCCAGTATAGCTACCGGCTTGGGTAGTTGTTTAAGCCATTCTATTAGTTTCTGTTGGCCGGTTTTGAGAGCCGTGTTAATCCATAGTCTGGTAAATGGAGTCGGATTGTTTGTAAGAAGCGCCTGCTTTTCTTTGAACACATGGACATTATAACCGCTCTTGGCCAGGTATTGGGAAAAGTGTTCCAGCCTTTCAGCGGACCACCTTGCCTGCGTGAGGCCGAAAAATGCAAAATTTTCGAGTTTCTTTTTCAGCAGATATTCGCAGGCCATTTGTGCGACCTCTTTGGAATTCGCGCTTATAAAGGGAAGATTGAGCAAATTTTGTATTGTGGCCACTCCTATCACGGGTATGCCGATCCGGAGCAATTCTTTTGCCTTTATAGTTGTCTGTATGCTTACAAAAGCGCCTTTACAGCCTCTTTCCTTGAGAAACGTCAGTGACTTTTGCGAGCAATCAGGCCAGATAATCAACTGCCGGTCTCCCCTGTCACGGATGTATTCAGAGATGCCGGCCATCAGCCCTTCGGTGTTGTGAGTGATATTATTGTGAGCGAAAGCTATTTTTATTTTTTCTCTCATCTCATCGAGACCATTGTCTGTTTTTTGGTTTTTGTGTAAGCACAAAAAACTTTCAGGTAAACCGAAGTGGTGAACCATTATATCGATTTAAATGTATTTGTCAACATGCTGCAACTTATAACCTGAGACTGCCGCACATCGCTCTCCGATTTTCATTTTTGAGACAGTGAATTTCAAATGATTTTTCGCAGGCGCAGCGGCAATATTCGCACTGCAGTATAATCTGGCAAAGAGGGGTGCGATTCGAGTTTGTAGGTAAACATCGTAGCACGGGCTCCAAGCCGGGCTACGACACGAAATCGCCCCGTAACTGACCCATTACTGTAAGTTCTTGAATTTTATTGCGTTAAAGCTGTTGGGCACTTTTAAGAAAAAATAGCCTATCTGAGCAGAATTAGGAGCTAACTCCTTGATTTTGATGCAGTTACGGCCTTTGCGCGAAATCGACTTTATAAGTGCGCAAAATGGCCTTGTTTTGATTGTTAATTTTTGCAAAAATAGTATTACGAAGAAGTGGGCCATGTATATGCAGTGCCTGGTGTGTGCCAGGTGCCCGTTTGTAAATACAAGTAGAGCGCGCGTTTCTTTTATTGTTTTAGTTTTAGGAGGAGAATGAGAATGAGAATGAGAAAATGTTTAGTTGTGTTAATGGTATTTACTTTTTTGTTGACTTTTGGCACTACAGCCAAGGCGGCCTCAGGCACTTGGGTCAGCGGCAATATTGGCGGCTGGAGCACTGCCGCTAACTGGAGCACTAACCCTGCTTTACCGGGAATTGCCGACACGGCAACTATCAACAACGGCACAGCGACGCTTGACACAAGTCAGCAGCATGGCATCGTTTTGCTGGGAAATGGTCTTGGAACAGACGTTGCTACGGTGAACATCAACTCAGGTGCTAATCTGACCATTACAAAGGGTTCCACTGAGCTGCTGGGACTTGTAAGGGTCGCTAACGCAACATCGACTATCGATCACAGTGCCGGTACCGTAAAGGTTTATCATGCTACTGGAACAACCGGTGAAGTACGTCTTTCCAATATCGCAAATGGAACACAAGGCACGGCAACGGCAAATTACAATCTGTCCGGTTCAGGCATCCTTGATGTGCAGATACTCAGCAGGGGTGATAAGACCCGCACATACGCCAACTTTAATGCTACCGGCGGAACGTTAGCCGTCCGGACCGCCATCAACAAGTGGGGTCTGGTTTCCGAGAACGCCGGCTACGGTTTTTATCAGGGCGGTTGCACGCTGGCTCCGGGCGCTTTGGATACGATCGGCGCGATGAGCATGGGCACCGGCACCACCAACAAGATGGACTATTTCATGGAGGATAACATCGGCGCCTCGAAGGTCTCGAAGGTGTTATTTGACCTTGGGAACGGTAACTCGAACCCGACCTTGTCTCTCAATGACAAGATTACGAGCTGGGGCAATTTCACCATAAACGGTCAACTGCTGGTCAATTTCATGGGCACCTATGCAGTCGGCGACAAGTGGAATGTCTGGACTGTTGAAGGTACCCAGGTGGCCAGCTACAGTGGTTCTGGCACTTTTGACCTTCTGCCGAGCCATATCCAGGCAAATTGGATTGATACAGGCAACGGCACCGACACGCTTCAGTTGGAATACGTCGTTCCTGAGCCGGCTACGATTGCATTGCTTGGTCTTGGCTTAGTGGCCATCAGACGCAACAAGAAGTAAAGGGAAGTTTATCAGAATTAAGAACTCAGGGCCATATTCGATAATTGAGTATGGCCCTGAGGCGATTTGAGCGGTCCGTAGTGTCGGTCTATGCTCTTTTGCATGTCGAAGGGAACATTACTGCTGTCAAGGCATCATTCCGGGATTCTTACGGGTTTTATTTATTATAGTCCGGGGGCCTTGCGTAAAATAGTAATAATAAACTAACAGGTGTTTTTGGTCTGAAGCGGTGCACTTCAGATTGAAATTAGGAATGTTTTGTAAACCTTAATTTCTCGGCATATCGGGTCAGTTTACTGTCTTAGAGGAGGATATGGCTATGAAGCGTGGAATGAGATGGATGGTTTTGGCAACTGTGGCATTGGTTTCTACGAGTGCATGGGCGATATGGGATCCCGATGCGGACCCCAATCTGCGATTCAACATGAATTTTCAGGATCACAACAACACAACGCATAAGACCACAGATGCAAAAGCCGGTCTTGTTGGAACGCTGACTGATTATAACACTGCCGATGCTAATGTGTTTGGAGGCATAAGCAGAGCTGGTCTTGGTTTCGACGCGAACTTCGCGGAGATTCATGACAAAGGTCCTGGTGCCGGTGTAGAGTCCGACGTCCCAAGCCCCAATGATTGTAGGCTGAAGGTGCCATCACCTACAGGCATCTTCGACCTTGGCTGGGTGGCAAATAAGCATACGTGGGCGTTCTGGTTCAATGTGCCGAATATCGGCGGCACTATATTAAGGCATGCGAGCACCCACCTGGACGAGGAAGGTTATGAGGACCTCGTATGGGAAATACGCATAATAAGCGGCAAGCTCCAGTTTTATCACAAGAACAACAGCCTGCGTTTTGAGACAGCATCGACACTTAGCGATTTGGGGGTTACAGTCGATACCTGGCATCATGTAGCCGTTGTAATTGACAGAACTGATAGCGAAGAGACAGCCGTTCCCACAACGCAGTTAAGCACCAAGATATATATCGATGGTCTTGAGGTGCCTATAGTAGTTACTTTTTTTAGTACTGCGAATATGAATGTTGACGGCTGGAGGGACTCACCTTTATGGATTGGAGCCGGGGCACGCGAATTTGATGGCATGCTCGACGATGTTCGTCTTTTTGACGATGTCCTGACCCCATTGGAGGTCAGTATTCTCAATCAGCCCGATAATACCATACCGAGAGCCCTGCTTCCTATTCCGGGGTCTTCAAATATGCTTAGGACGACGGATGTGAGCTGGGAGCCCGCGACCGGCGGGGTTACGGCACAGAAAGTATATTTTGGCAAGGATCCGTGTAGTCTGCCCCTCAAAAAGTCAGGCGATGGTTCACTAAATACGGTAACAAATGCCGATCTTGGCGGGCCGTTCCCGTTTAATACCAAGTACTATTGGTATGTTAAATCAACCATCGGTGGTGTCGATTCAAATGGCCCGCGCTGGTCGTTTACCATCGAAACAGGCAAGGCGCGCAATCCGTCTCCTGCGGACGGTGAGGAAGATGTAAATACTGTTGGTGCTGATTTATCCTGGACCACTATCTCTGCGGCAACATACTCGGTTTATCTGTCCAAAGAGAGGTCTCTGGTTGAGGCCAATGATATTAATGTGCGGATTACCGAGGCAAATTCAGTCCCGCATGTTAACGATGTCAACACAAGCAGCAGAGGTTCAACCTACTATTGGCGTGTGCTCAGCACTTATCCGTCGGTAGGCAAAATAATAGGAGATACCTGGAGTTTCCGCACCAAGTCGTATGAGCTTGTTTTCAACACTTCAGATGCCAATACAACCTATGCGGACCATGCTATCCCGGCCTATACGTGCATGCTCCACTCGGACGGCTGGTCAACTGTCACAACAGGTTACTTTGATTCAAACTGTGGTGTGGCAGTCTTTAACTTCGACAGCGGCTTTAATTATGACAGTCGTTACGATATTATCGTAGTGCCGGAATATCGCGCTACAGATGTTAATTCTGTTATCTTTCCTACACCGCTTGCCATTCACGTAACGGGTGATTTCTCATTTGACGGAAGGGTACAAATTGCCGGAGATGATATTTTGGAAACCACTCAGGTCGTCACCTTCGCGCGTTCGGGCGGCTTTGGCGGGCCAAAGAACAATCAGGATAGCAGCGTTTTCCATAACCGTACAGTTACTATTACTGATTACTGGACTCTGGCGTCTATGCCTTCGGGCAACCACGGTCGGTTTGGTCTCATTTCTTCTACAAAGAACATATTTATCCCAAAGGCCCTTGCCAAGAGTGTATTTGGTCCTGGTCAGCCCGTAGGACCGCCATATAAAGGCGGCGGCGGCGGCGGTTCTGGCGGTGTCGGCGGCGACTCAGGCCGCGGTTATTTCTTTGGTATATTTTCCGGCGGCCCCAGCTATGGCGATAAGGAAGTGCCTGTCCCGTTTGGCGGCAGTTCCGGCGGATGGGGCGGCGGTGATTCTCCGGGCGGGGCCGCGGGCGGCGGCGGTATTGAGATTGTCGCTACCGGCGACGTGGTCCTTGACAGCAATTCCCAAATAAAGGCCTTTGGCGGCGGTCAACTGTGTTCTGGGGCAGGGTACCCGGCGGGCGGCGGCGGCGGCGGTTGCGTAAGGATTATTGCCGGCGGCTCTGTTACCAATAAGGGTACTATCAATGTAAACGGCGGCAAAGGCGGCGATGGCAGCGGTCAGGGCAATAATACGGGCGGCGGCGGCGGCGGCGGCCGTGTGGCCATTTTCTATGGCTCTGACTACTCTAACACCGGTATCATTACCGCTAACGGCGGTGCTAAGGGTACTTATGCCGGAACAGGTCTTGCCCAGGACGGCCAGAATGGCACTATTTTTGTCACAAACGGTTCACCCATGAAGGCCTCGGCGCCCACGCCTGCAGACGGCGATGAGATGGTTTATTGTAATCCTGATCCTTGTATTATCAAGCTGAAATGGTACTCCGGTTACGGCGGCACAACCGATGAAGTTTTCTGTGACACTAACCCAACCCCAACCACTTCGCGAGGTTCGATTTCCGCGACTCGCGGTCAGCACGACGTAAATATGACTGTTTCGTCAGGAAATACTTACTATTGGAAGGTTGTAACTGACGGCACTGTCAGCAGTGATACATGGTTCTTTAAGACGGTTAGCTGGCAGTGCCCGTTTGCGATTTCCGGAGCCGCCCCTCATGTGGGTGGACCGGAGTGGGACTCCAATCACAACTGCGTCCTTGATTTTGAAGATTTCGGGTATTTTGTGGAAGGTTGGTTAAACACTGAATTTGGCAACTATATGATTGATAATACTTATGTCGGGGATCCGCCGTCTGATGGTATACCAAGTGATTTCGTCAGGTTCGCAAATGAATGGAAAAAGTGTTATAACAGAACAAACGGTGGTTGTGCCGGCTGGTAAGCTGGTTTAGATGTGAATGAATGGTTGTGCATTTGGTAAATAGGTGTCTTTTCAGGTTAATTTAAGGATAATGCCATGAAAAGAAAACAAGGTTTTACATTAATCGAATTGTTGGTGGTAATCTCGATTATCTCCCTGCTTATGTCGATACTTTTGCCTGCATTGGGCAGGGCCAGAGAGGCTGCCAGGCGTACAGTTTGCGGCCATAACCTCAAGCAAATTGGGATTGCGATAGTTGCGTATAGCGCGGATACCGATTTATTGCCATTTTATGGCGGTTGGGACCGTGACTGGTCAAGACCTTTTAGCGTCCCCGCCGACAGGGCCACTCCTGGGGATGAACTGCATCCTTATGCTGTTTATCGGGCTGACAAGGACCCTTGGTGGGGACCCACAGCTGCAGGGCCGCCGTACCCAATGAAACTGGCCTGTCTTTATGCTCGCCGCTATATAGGAGATGCGAAATTATTTTATTGCCCGTCCAATAGGGACCTCAATTTCAGGTATGAATCGTATGTAAAACCCATTGCGCCAAACACCAGCAGCGGATGGGGTACTCTGCCGCAGGCTTATAACGTAGGGAAAAATCAGTGGGTGCGTGTAGGATACGCTTATTATCCGATAGATGAGACTCTCCGCGGCTCTTCTGGTATGGTGTTCGTTGGCGACACCCCTGTGCCTAAATATACAGCAAGAAGGTTTACTTTGCTTAGCCGGAAGATGCCGTATGCGACAGATGTTATTTGGACAAGAAACGACATAAGCCATAAGACAGGAATAAACAGCGGGACCAATCAAGTAAAAAATGCCGGCATCAATGCCTTGTTTAAGGATGGGCATGTCATGTTTGTTAAAGATCAGACGGTTTCGGATTCGTGGTTTGGTACAAAGACAAAACTCTTCGATAACGTCTATTGGAATATCATGGATCCTCCGGGAGGAGAAGACCCGCCGGAAGACCTTGATGCCAGATATCTTTTCTACAATATATACAGGATGATTGAGCCCTGATGATTTGGTCCGGCAGCACAGAATTGAATCGCCACAGGAGTATAATGGTAATGTCCTGGTTGTTGTACGAAACAGGTATTTTCCGGCGCACCGGAGGAGTACCGGGGTGAAATCAGCGTCAGCGTTTGGGTGGGGATTGTCTGATAAGCGAGTGATAAAAAATATCTCGATTCGTATTTTTTGTTTTTTTGTGCTGTTCGGAGTTACCAATGCCTTTGCTGTTGACGCCTTTCCCGGTGCGGAAGGTTCCGGCCGTTTTGCAACAGGCGGTCGCGGCGGCGCAGTGTATGAAGTGAACAGCCTCAGTAACAGCGGGTCAGGCTCTATCGTCGATGCTGTAAGTCAAGGCAACAGAACGATTGTATTCAGGGTTTCCGGCACTATCCCGCTGGACTCTGTTATCCTGGAGCCAAAATCCAACACCACGATAGCGGGTCAGACCGCTCCCGGTGACGGTATCTGCCTAAAAGGCCGTATTCATATAAAGAACAATGCGCATGATATTGTCATTCGTTATATTCGCGTACGCGTGGATGCAGGCGCCGCCAATTCCAGCGGCGATGCGATTGATATCGATGAAGGCTCTAATATCATCATCGATCATGTCACCGCCTCTTATTCTCGCGACGAAGGAATCTCGTGCCAGGAAGATTCTAACATGGTTACCGTTCAGTGGTGTATCATAAGCGAAGCCCTCACCTTTGAGGGCCACAGCTATGGTTCGCTTATCCGGGGCCAATACGGACAGCAAAAAACATATCACCATAATCTGTATGCGCATAATCAGGGCCGAAATCCGAGACCGGGCAACTATGTGGCTATCGGCTCCGACCCCGAAGGGCTGCATTTCGACTTCCGAAACAATGTGGTGTACAACTGGAAAGGAAGCGTGGCGGGATATAATGATGATGTCTCGATGGTCAGCCGTTATAATTTCATAGGCAATGCTTTCATCCCCGGCTCGGAGTCCACTCAGGACTACGGTAATAAGTTCTTCCGTGAAAAGACTAAACCCGTCTACGGTTATTTTGCGGATAATTCCTATGATGGTAATGTGCCGAGCGATCCTGGGCAGTGGAGTTTAGTATACTTCGCGAGTATGACCAGCGCTGAAATAGCCGCCTATAAAGCGCGCTCGTACTTAGTGCCGATGGAGCCGGTAACTACAACATCGGCGGCTCAGGCCAAAATAGATGTGCTGGCCGACGCGGGCGCCAGTTTCCCCACCCGCGACATAATCGATGCCCGCATTGTCAACGACGTGCTCAACAAGACAGGACACTCCATCGTCGATACTAACTCGCAGCCTGAAGGCGGCTGGCCGACGCTCAATTCGCTGCCAGTTCCTACAGACAGCGACCATGATGGAATGCCGGATTTATGGGAGACTTCGCACGGCCTGAATCCAAACGATGCCGGCGACCGCAACGGCCATACTCTCGATACTGACTACACAAATCTTGAAGTCTATCTCGATTGGCTGGTGTCTTCGGTCAGGACGGACATTGTTTATGATGGTATAGTTAATTTTTATGACTTTGCGGAATTTGCCAAGCGCTGGGATACTTCTGCCGGCAGTCCGCTTTACGATGAAAGATATGATTTTGACCCTGTTAATGGTATGATATCAACGGATGATTTGTTATATATCGCGGAGGATTGGCTGACAAGCGGCGGGGAATATTAGCCCTGTGAGGGAAATTGGCCAATCGATATTCAGTCATAACCCGTATTTAAATGTGAAGCGCAACACTCCGAAACAAAATGCGCCTCAGTTTTGAAGGAAAGTAGTTGTGATAGGAAAAGTTTTAAAGTTATCGTTGGTTTTGTCTTTACTGACAGGGTATGCGGTTTTTGCTGCCCAGGATACTAATGCTCCCTGGCAGCCGGATATAAAACTATCCGGTCTGGCTAAGCTTTTTGAAACCGGTAAAACTCGCCAGATTACAGTAGATGTCGACGGCCGTGCTGATTTTAATTCGATACAAGAAGCTATTGATTCTGTTGGCAAGGGTAATAAAGAAAGAGTTGTCGTGCTGATAAAACCCGGTTTTTATAGACAGAGGGTTTTGATACCAAAGAATAAGCCTTTTATTACCTTGCGGGGCATCGACCCATTCAAAACGACTATAAGCTATAATCTCAATCACGAGATGATCAAACCCGACGGCTCAGGCAAATACGGCTCTGATTGCGCGACGCTCATTGTGAATAGTCCCGATTTGATATTGGAAAATCTTACCATTGAAAATACTCACGGCCCTCATCCGCAGGCGCTTGCGGCAAAGCTGGTTTGCGAACGTGCGATCATTGTTAATTGCCGTTTTCTGGGCGGACAGGATACGCTGATGGCTAATTCCGGCCGCCAGTATTACCTGAATTGTTACATAGAAGGCGGCACGGATTTTATTTATGGTTATTCTCAGGCTGTTTTTGACAACTGCATGATACATTCCAAGGGGAACAGTCATATTACAGCCCATGCAGCTTCCGAGCCAAATCTTCCTACCGGTTTTGTTTTTTATAATTGCCGGGTCACAACGGCCGATGGAATTATGACAGACCTTGGCAGGCCGTGGCGTCCTTATGCAAAGGTGGTTTATTATGATTGCTGGCTTGACAAAGGCATAAAGCCGGAGGGCTGGGATAATTGGCGCGACCCAAACAGAGAGAAAACGGCTTTTTATGCGGAATATAAAAGCTCCGGCCCCGGTGCTAATCCTTCATCGCGTGTGAAATGGTCGCATCAGCTTACGGATGAAGAGGCCAAAAAGTTTTTGCCGGAAAACTTTATGAAGCTCGACGGCAATACTGTTGACCAGTGGCTTCGGGAAATTCTTGATTTTCGGAAAACAACTGCTCTTAAGAATTAAATATTTATGAAAACCGTTAAGATTGAAATTTTTTGTTTGTTTGTATTGCTTAGTTTTAATAGCTCCTGGTCTGCTCCGGTAGCATTGCCGGCCTTTCCGGGCGCCGAAGGTTTCGGGATGGGTGCTATCGGCGGCCGAGGCGGCCAGGTTATTGAAGTTACCAATCTCAATGACAGCGGTCCGGGCAGTTTAAGGGCGGCTGTAGATGCCAACGGCCCAAGAATTGTCGTTTTTCGTGGTTCAGGCTATATTGAACTGAAGTCAATGTTGGATATTAACAAGCCGTATATTACGATTGCCGGCCAGACTGCTCCGGGTGATGGAATATGTCTTAAGAATTACGGCATCGCGGTGCACGCTGACAATGTGATTATTCGTTACTTGCGTGTGCGGCCCAGCGATATTACAAAACAGGAATTTGACAGTATCTCGGTTTTAAACGGCCGCAATATCATCATCGACCATTGCTCGGCGAGCTGGGCACTGGACGAAGTAATCTCGGTGGTTTCGAGGAAACCTACCCTAGGCAATGTTACTGTCCAGTGGTGTATGATTACCGAGAGCCTGAATTGTTCTGCTCATCATAAGGGCTGCCATGGCTATGCTTCTTTAATCCGCGGAGGCTATGGCAATGGCGTTACATATCATCACAATCTTTATGCCCATCAAGCTGGCCGAAGCCCCCGTCCGGGTAATTATAATGAATCTGCGAGTGACCCCTGTGGTTTGATTTTCGACTTCCGGAATAATGTGGTTTATAACTGGGGGGGTAAGTACGCGGGGTACAATGATGACGGTAAAAACGAGGCTAATAGTTTTACCAAAATGAACTTTGTGAATAACTACTATATAAAAGGCGGCAACTCTACAGGCAGCTACGCTTTCAAGGAAACGACCGCCTGCTGCAAGGCATATTTCATCGGTAACTGGATGGATGGTAATTGTCCAAAGGACCCCTGGAGCCTTGTTGAATTTGTTGATTTTACTCAGGCGCAGAAAGATGCGTATGAACAATCAGTCCCGATACCGGTTGCGCCGGTAGCCACTGAGGGTGCGGCAACAGCGTATACGCGGGTTTTAGCCGATGCCGGCACGGTATTTCCTGTCCGGGATGCGGTTGACAAACGTGTTGTGGACAGCGTGGTAAAAAAAACGGGCGGTATAATTAATCATATAGAAGAAGTAGGCGGCTATCCGATAATGGAGTCTGGCACACCACCTGTCGATAGCGACCACGACGGGATGCCTGATAAGTGGGAGTTGGCTGTTGGCCTTAATACTTCCGATGCAAACGATGCCCACAGTGACCGCGATGGCGACGGCTATACCAATATTGAAGAATATATTAACTGGCTGCCGCTGGGAAAGCCGATGCCGGGCAAATTGGCAAATGTTAATAGTGTCCGTGTGGTTGAACCCAATAGTGCTTCGTAGACTGGCGTTAGGCGCTAATTAAGTTCTTTCGGAAATTTTGAAGAGTATTTTGATGGATAAGCTAACAGTAGTCAACATAGGTGGCTTTGGCCATTCAGATGCAGTTTTTCGCGATTTAGTTGGAATGCAGGAAGCCGAACTGATCGGGCTGGCTCCGGCGTATCAGGGTGAAGACATTTCGAAAGTCCTGCGACTTCAGCCAGCTGTCGGGAAGAAGGTATATGATGACTATAAACAGTTGCTCAAGGAACTAAAACCTGATGTGGCGATAATCAGCACAAGACTTGACCTTATTCCACTCCTGGTAATGGATGCCGCCGATGCGGGCTGTCACGTAATAGCTGAAAAACCGCTTGCTTTTGATTTGGCAATGCTGGAAAAAGTCCGCAGCTCAGTGGAGCGGAATAAAATTAACCTTATGGCTATGCTGACTATGCGCAGTGACCCTCAATTTGTAGCCGCCCGGCAGGTTTATGATAGCGGTGCCATTGGCGAGGCTGTTTTAGTTAATGCCCGAAAGAGCTACAAATGGGGTACAAGACCCGACTGGTTTGGAGACAAGGACAAATACGGCGGCACAATAGGGTGGGTTGGCATACACGCCTTTGATTATATCAACTATATTACGAGTTTGGGTTTTACTAAAGTTGCCGCGATGCAAAGTAATTTTGCACATAGCGAACGGCCTGCCTGTGAAGATAATTGTGCTCTTGTGGCGGAACTTGGCAACGGCGGACACGCTACGATAAGTGTTGATTATTGCCGTCCGGAAATTGCCAAGACTCACGGGGATGACTGGATAAGAATCGTCGGGACAAAAGGAGTGCTCGAGGCAAGCGGCTCTAAAAGGGAATGTTCTGTTATCAGTAACGATAAAGGCAGTTTTCAGCATCCGCTGCCCGACGGAAAAGATAAGATATTCAGTAAATTTCTTTTGAATATTCTTGACGGCAAAAGCAATGACGAAATCACACAGGTATCTTTTATGCTTACAAAAGTATGCCTGATTGCCCGCGAGGCTGCCCAAAAGAACAAGGTTTTGAATATAGAATAGTAACGGAACAGGCGATGATTAAGTTGGCGATGGTAGGTGCAGGCGGATACGCTTATGAATTGATAAAGCGGATCTTGGACTTGCCCGACAAAATAAGGTTGGTGGCAGTGACGAGCAATCCGATGAGGAAGTCGTCAGGCAGGTCGTATTGTCTCAGCAAAGGCATTCCGATTTATGATGATATTGATCAACTGATTGAAAATGTTAAAGGGCTGGCAGATATAATTTTTATTCCGTCGCCGATTCACACACATTTTAATCTGACCAGGAAGTGCATAGCTGCCGGTTTTGATATTTTTCTGGAGAAGCCTCCTGTCGCCACCATACAGGACCTGGATGAGTTGACAAGATATGTATCGAAGCGCGGCAAAAGGGTTCCTGTCGCGTTTCAATATCTGTATTCGGCGATCATACAGGAGTTAAAAAAACGGATAGCGGAAGGCCGTTACGGCAAGATAAAACGAGTGCGGGGCATGGCCGGTTGGCCGAGATTCGACACATATTATAATCGCAGCGAGTGGGCGGGTAAGCTTCGTATAAATGGCGAATGGGTTCTGGATGGGACGATAAACAATCCTCTGGCTCACATGTTGAGTGACGAACTGTATCTTGCTTCTACGAAGCCCGGCGCAATGGCAGAGCCTGTAAGTGTCCAGGCAGAGTTGTATCATGGCCATGATATTGAGAGCGAGGACACCAGCAGTTTAAGGATCATAACCGATAAGGGTGTTGAGATACTGTTCAATGCTTCGCTTTGTTCCGATGCGAAAATGGATCCATCCGTTATTATTGAATGTGAGAAAGCCAGGATTGAGTATGTTGGTTTCTGTAAGGCTACGATAACGCTTGAAACTGGTGAAGTTGACCATATAACTGACGATAATGAAAAACGTATCAATATGCTTGCAAAACTGGCCGAGCATTACGAAAGCGGGTCGCCATATCCGGTGAGTCTTGAGACCTGCAGACCTTTTACGCTGGTGGTAAACGGCGCATTTGAATCGTGTGGTTATCCTCATTCGATTGGCAAAGAATATCTGAGCTGCCGTGAGCAGAGCGATCCCAAGGGCGATACAATTAAGACGGTAATCAAGGATATTGACCATGTTTTGCGTGTTGCTCATGAAAACGGCAAACTGTTTTCCGAAGTGGGCGCGGCATGGGCTAAAAAGTCCAGCAACTTTGATTTGAGGGGTTATAAAAAATTCCCCACCACTGCTTGTTTTGAATTTGGATAGGAAGCAGGGTGTAAAAACTTGTGTTGTACTACTCTTTCCGTTAAGCAACTGAATAGCTTTATAATTTTCGGCAGCTCTTCACGAGGTGTTCCTGTTAACCATCGGATTGCTCTGTTTGGACCTATATCGCCAACCATAAAATCAAATCGTCGGACCGAGTCATTCTGACCCGCAAATTATGAGTTATTGGGTTATATCCCAAGTCTCATATTGGATGGTTAAGTATGTTTGGTAATATGATAAACGATAAACGAAGCACTTTTATATTTCAAGTTTGGCTTAGAACTTGAAATAAAGCAGGCACTATTTCAACTTGTCGCTGCAAAATTATATGTATGAAAGTGTTCCCAAACTATAAGAACATGCTGTCCCTCCTTCAAACTGCCCTTTAAAAAAAGCTCAGATAATTACATTTTTCGCTTAATCCATTGCATCTTTTATGCGATAATGATATATTGATGCAATGGATTTCAGAAAGCTGTTAAAAACTGTTGGTGATTTGGCCTGCTTTAACACCAGATTTGTGGCTACCGGTGAGAATCTGGCACAGGTCAGGTTGCAGCTTAACCGTTGGGTCAGGGATGGAAGACTTATCAAACTCCATAAAGGATTTTATACCCTTGGAGAGCCCTATAGGAAGATTAAACCAGAACCTTTCAGCATTGCCAATTCACTGAAATCGCCTTCCTATATCAGTCTGCAATCTGCTCTTTCTTGGCATGGTTTGATCCCGGAATTTGTCCCGGTCATCACGAGCGTAACTCCTGCCAGACCACAGATAATTGAATCGCCGCTGGGACGATTTGAATACAGACACATCAACACGGGTTTGTTCTGGGGTTACACAAAAGTAAAACTCTCCACCCAACAAGAAGCATTTGTAGCTCGTGCTGAAAAAGCTCTTCTTGATCTGGTGTATTTTACCCCTGGAGGCGACAGGAAAGAATTTCTGGAAGAACTCAGGCTGCAAAATCTGAGCAAGCTGAGTAAAAATATTCTCAGGAAAGATGCTGAAAAATCAAATAGTCCCAAACTTAAGAGGGCCGCATCGAATATCGAACATATCATTGACGAAGGAGAAGGCGTAGAACTGTGAAGGATTACCTGAAACAACTCGTTGAGAAAATTCAAGACAACAATCTGGCTCGATGTATTGTCCGCGAATATCTGCAGGCCAGGGTTCTTGAAAGCTTACAGGAAAATGGAGCTTTTTCAACTTGGGCTTTTGTGGGTGGAACCGCATTACGATTCTTGTATTCGATGCCGCGATTTTCAGAGGATCTTGATTTTTCATTGGTTAAACCTGATGATGAAGATAAATTTATCGAACTAATGAAAAAGGTCAAGGACGTTTTTGAGTTGGAAGGCTACAGATTAACAATTAAAGCCAATGCGGAAAAGACAGTCAAATCAGCTTTTGTAAAATATGAAGGGCTGCTTTACGACATTGCTCTTTCTCCACATCGGTCGGAAACAATCTCAATTAAAGTCGAGATCGACACTAATCCGCCAGCCGGTGCCGGATTTGAAACAAGTATTGTGCGAAGACATTGTCTGTTGAATCTTTTGCATTATGACAAAAGGTCTTTGCTTGCAGGCAAACTTCATGCTTTATTAAGCCGCAAATATGTCAAGGGCAGAGATGTTTATGATCTGATGTGGTATCTTTCCGATAGAACATGGCCCAGCCCTAATCTTATTCTCCTGAATAATGCGTTAACTCAGTCTCATTGGCAAGGCGAAATTATTAACGCAGACAATTGGAGACAAAATATTATAGCGGTACTATCGGAGTATGATTGGGGGAAAGTTATTGTGGATATTCGTCCGTTTGTGGAAAAGCAACGGGATTTAGAAATGCTGACAAAAGAAGCTCTAACAAAATTACTCCAGACTCATGATTAATAAATGGCACCTGTGCATTTGCGCTTAAAACTATCATTAAAACTTGCTTCAGAAAAGCAAATAATCGTACTTTGACAGTTAATAATTTATACGGCTCTCCGTTAATCACAAGAAGTTTTGTAGGTCTGACCTTCCCCCCGAAAACTGTGCCAGTTGTAATTAGAGTGCCGGCATGATAGAACCCGAAAAAAGGAGACAAACAATGCGTGGCACAAGATTCAAGCAGGAGCAGATCGTAGCGATTTTAAGAGA